>OJRG01000506.1_pt1 | contig 21035 bp, 19 predicted proteins | sample 1599121 | NCBI WGS metagenome assembly OJRG01 (sample SAMN03922528, study PRJEB24848) | human gut metagenome | isolation source: stool sample | host: Homo sapiens | place: Germany | collected 2010-05
TGGTAATATCCTCTGCCAGCCGTTCGTCCCCGCCGGACAGCCGCCGCACATAGAGAAACACATCCCGAAAATAGTCCTTGTATATTTGTTCAAAGTCCGTCACCTGCTCACCTCCTTGTCCCGTTCACTTATAAGACTGCGAAAAACGAAAAATCTTACAAAGAATTTTGTAAAAAATTTTGAGTTGACTACTTATCTTCCCATATTGTAAGACTGCCGCTCGGCAGTTTTCGCTGTCGGCGGCAGATTCGGTTATGCAGTAAGAGGACCATCCACAATCTTTACATACGCCTCCAGCTTTACTTTTCACAGGTATTGGAGCTCTCATTCTCGCCTAAGTATTGCTCTCCGCTTGCAACGGCTTCCTCCAGTATAGCATAGACCTCCGCCAAGGCGCGGACATACTGCGGAAAATTGCGCCGCAGCTCACCATCCTCCCCCGATGGCAGGACCGGCCTCCGCATCATACGATGAACAGCCCTCCACACTTGGAGCCTGCTGCCGGGATAGGATTTTCTCAGCTTCTCGACCGCGCGGTTCTTCGCCTTCTCTACGGCGGACTCCTTCATCATGTGATACATCCCGATCTCTTTCAAGGTCGCCTCCGGGTATCCGAACACGCCGCAGGTCTTGCCGAGAATGTCCCTGTCCTTCTTCGGCAGGGTGTCGAACAGCTCCCGGAGGAGCTCAATGCAGACTTTGCGGTACACGGACTGCTCCGCCGAAGCGGTGAGCAACCCCGGCATCAGCCGCTCATAGGGATCGCCGTCATAGCTCTCCGGGATAAGATCATGCACGCCGAGGAAATGGGTGTTATATCGAACGTATCGGCTGACACGAGCCTTGGAAACGCCCAACTCCTCCGCGATCTCACTGGTATCCTTCCATGCGGCATGATACAGCCTCTGCGCCTGACGGACGGCAGCCATCTCGTCCTTGCTCAACGCCATACAGCCAAGATTCTGCTCCAGCCAGCGGGTCATGCGCCCCTTCAAATGCGGGTAGAGGTAGGTGGTGAGCGCGGCGCGGCTCTCGTCATATTCTCTGCTCTGAATCCGCGTCAGAAGTTCCAATGCGCCCTCGCCGCAGAGATCGTCCAGAATCGTTTTCGTATACGCGGAACACTGATTCGGATGATGCTGCTCCATTATCAGGCAGTTGAACTCCGCCGCAGCTTCCTTGGCGATTCCGCGGATCAGACCGAGATTTTTATGGTACAGCTTTTCCAGCGCAGCTTCATCACCGTCATAATATTGGCGAATTAGTTGCTCGTTGGTCATGCTTGCTCACCCGCCTTTTCCTTCGGCGGACGGCCCCTCGGATTGGCCGTTCTGGTGATCTCACAGTGCTGGTAAACGCGCTCAGAGGAAATACGCTGCTCGAAAGCCTCCACGGAGATATTCGCGTCGCGCAGGGCATCATAGAGCAGATCCCGCACATAGTCCTTGGCTTTTCTTGCATCCTCTTGTGAGATCGCACCCCGCTGCATATCCTTTGTGATGCGGGCAAAGGCGGTCACCTTGACTTTGACCTTGGGAATGTCCTTCGCCAGTTCCTTCTGCAACTCCACCGTGCCGAACTGCCGGCAGGTGTAGCCGGGCGCATGGGGACACGCCCCTTCGCAGTACAAAGCATGGACACCGCTCTTGAGCAGAAAATACCGTCCGCAGATGATGCAGCGGCGGATGTTGTGCCCGCTGTTCAGCGCCAGCATATAATCCGCTTTCATCAGTGCCTGCAAGCTGTCGGTCACATGCTCCTGACAGATAGCGACAGAGCCGTCCGCCAGCGGCCGCGGTACATAGGAAAGCTCGTAGGCATCGTGGGTCGTATAGCAGTCGCCGTTGTTGCGGATGGGATTGACGATGAGCTTTTCCGCAATGCGTTCATCATTGTAGAAGCCGTAGAGTGCTGCGGCATAGTCCTCTGGGCTGTTATGCTTCAGCTTGGACAGACTAAAGCTGATGAAATTCCGAATAGTACCGTTGAAAGCGCGAATGTCGTGAAGATATGTTTCATAACGGCGGATGTACTTTTTGTAATCACGCCATGCGTCCTTGGTAGGACCGATGGCACGAAGCATTTCGTAATAAAAGGCATCGCCTTTTTCTAAAGCTGCTTCGCTCGGATGGAACAGGTCAAGCGGAACATCCTTGACCATTTCACTGCGCGCGGAGATTTCATTCGCCACGCGCTCAAGTCGTTTCCGTTGTATCTCTTCTGACGGCTCATGCTCCTCTTTCGGAAACAAATCGAACTGCCCCGTGACCTCCCGTATGACAGAGAAGAAAGCGTCCTCGCTCTCGTCCAGCAGCAGGCGGAACACCTGATACCGGCGCAGTACCCCACAGAGTGCTGCCAGCTCCTCGTTCAGCTTCCACCAAAGCTCTATGCTCCCGCTCTGCTCATATTCTTCCGCAAGGATGGTGACCTGCTTCATGCGTTTGCTCATGGGTCGATATTCGTCCGGCGACAGATTCAGCAGATCGGCGGTCAGCATACCGGCAGTGAACTGCTGGCCGTTCAGTTCCAAGGTGCTGCCATAGGTGTAGAAAATGATGCTGCCCTCCATGTGTGCCCCTCCTGGTAAAATCTGTCCTACATGAATTTTAATCTGTCCATACTTTTTCTCAGCATAGCATAAATTCCTCCACAATACAAGCAGAGGGAAGAAACCACGCGCCGTCCCGTGGTAACGCCCCTCTGCTTTTTTTCGCTCTCATCGTTCCGATGGGAGCAATATTTTTAAGGAGGAAACGAAATTGAAAAAAGAAAACCGATTGCTGACCATCGACGGAGAAACGCTGATGAGTCAGCCGCTCACGCCGCTGAACTTCGTGGTGGATACGCTGCTCTCTCAAGGTCTGCACATCCTCGCGGGCACACCCAAGGTTGGAAAATCGTGGCTGGCGCTGTGGCTGGCCGTCACGGTGGCGAAGGGCGATCCCGTCTGGGGCATGGGCGTGAAACAGGGCACCACGCTCTACCTCTGTCTGGAGGACTCCACCCTCCGCATCCAGAACCGCCTGTTTGAGATCACGGAGGACGCCCCCGCCAGCGTCCACTTCTCCACCAATAGCGATACCCTTGGCAAGGGTTTGGAGGAACAGCTCTGCACATTCCTCTCTGAGCATCCCGACACAGTACTGGTCATCATCGACACGCTGCAAATGATCCGCGGCGCCGGTTATGACAACACCTACGCAAATGACTACCGTGACCTCTCCGTGCTGAAGCACATCGCGGACACCCACGGCATCGCCATTCTGCTGATCCACCATCTACGGAAGGAGCTTGCCGACGATGTGTTCAGCCGCATCTCCGGTACGACTGCCATCAGCGGCGCGGTGGATTCCAGCTTTACGCTGGTGGAGGACAAGCGCGGCAGCGGCAAGGCGACGCTCTCCTGCATCGGGCGCGACATCGAGTACCGGGAGCTGACGCTGGAGCGCAACGCGGAAAATGTGTGGGAGCTGGTGTCGGACAGTCGGACGCAGCCGGAGCTGCTGGGCGGCCGGATCGTCATTCTTCTCTCTGAACTGATGCGTGACCGCGCGGAATTTATCGGCACTCCCACGGAGCTGTCCGCGCAGATCGACCCTGCGGGCAGCGAGGGCATCACGCCGAAAAAGGTATCCCGTCTGATCCTGCAAAGCGTTGCCGCACTAAGCAAAATCGGTATTTCCGCCGTGGTGCGCCGCAGCAACGGAAAGCGGCTTATCGAGCTGTGCCGTGCCGAAAGTGACGATGCACAGGGTACCCAAGCTGTTGACCCTATCGACCCTGTCGATGTCTCAGGCAGCGAAAACGCCCCGTGTTTGCCCCTGTGAGCCGCTGTGTGCACGGTTTGGGGACGGGGTGGTGGTGTACACGCCGAGGGGATAGTCAGCCCGCACAGGGCGAACACTGCGGCGGCATAAAAACGGCGAATACGCCGCCGTGACCCGCGGGCGTCCAGCGTTTCAACGGCATGAAGCGCACGCCGAGGGTAGTGATACCACCCCCATACAGGAACGCCGAAAAAGCGCTGTGTGAAGGGAGAAAAATTCCTTAAAAGCCAGCAGAAGAAACATTTTATTTCTCTGCCGCAGATGGAAAATTCCTCTGTTATTCCCAATAGGCGCAGAGACTCCCTGTTACGGGAGCTTTTATCACCTCCGTTGGAGGTGGCCAGCATCGCATTTGTCTGGTCTGCGGCGAAGCCGCTGCCCTGCCAAATGCACCGGGCGGGGCATGGCCCCACACCCCCAAGCTGCGGGCAGAAGCCCACACCCACTTTTAGCTACGATTGGAGAAAAACATGAAAAAAGATATCAAATTCAGCACGCGCATGGCATCCGCTGACCGCGAGAAGATCAAAGCGCTGGCGGCGAAGGCCCACATGTCCATGAGCGACTACGTCACCGCCTGCTGTCTCGGCAAGCGGATCGTTGTCATCGATGAGCAGAAGGAACTGCTCCGCCAGCTCAAGGGCATCGGCAGCAACATCAACCGGCTCACCGTCCTCGCCAACATGGGCAAGGTGCAGGTCATCGGTCTGGAAAAAGCTGCCGGTGAGCTGTCCGAGGTCAGCGCCGCGCTGCGGGCTGTCATGGAAGGGCGGTGAGCCGTATGGCCATCGTACATTTTGTGAACTACAAGCGGGGCACACAGTCCCGCGCCGCCATGCGCGGCGTGATGCTCTACGTCATGCAGGAAAAGAAAACCGCATGGGATGGCGTGCCGCTCGTCAGCGGCATCAACTGTCAGCCCAAAAGCGTCTACGACGATTTCCTGAACACCAAGCTGCTCTACCACAAGGACGGCGGCGTGATGTTCTATCACATGGTGCAGAGCTTCCCAAAAGGCGCGGCAGTCGATCCTCGACAGGCCCACGAAGCCGCGCGGCGGCTGGCGGAATACTTCGACGGCTGCGAGGTGCTGGTCTGCACCCATGTAGACCGGGAGCACATCCACTCCCACTGCGTCATCAACTCCGTCAACTTTGAGACAGGCAAAAAGCTGCACATGGCGAAGGAACAACTGCAGGAGCTGATGCGGCGCAATGACATGATCTGTCAGGAAATGGGTCTTCCTGTCTTTGACGCGCCAACGCAGCAGGCCCGCGGCATGAGCGGCGCGGAATATCACACGGCTCTGAAGGGCCAAAGCTGGAAGCTGCGGCTCATGAACACCATCGACGAGTGCATGAAATACGCCGCCGACAGGGACGCCTTCGTTTCCCTGATGGCATCCGAGGGCTATGCCGTCCGTTGGGAGAGCAGCCGCAAATACATCACCTACACCACGCCAGACGGCATGAGGTGCCGCGACAACAAACTACATGAGGAAAAGTATTGCAAGGAGGCCATGGAGCATGAATTCAGAATACGGGCAAAACTCGTTCAAAGAAAATTCCATCGAGCAGCGGAAATCGATGGAGGAATTGAAGCGGATGAACCAGCCGAACAGCGCATTGGCAAATACACCGCCGCAGATGATGCAGCCCATCGTGATCCAGTGCGATCTGCCGCAGGCGATGAACAAGCTGACAGAGCAGGCGGACGGAATAAACTGGGAGCTGGAGAAAATTCGGAAGACCCTGCCGGAGCTGAGAACGCGCGTCGACCTGACGCCGGTGCAGAAGTCTCTGGCGGAGATGCAGAGATCGCTGACAGAGATGAACAAACTGCTGGAACGGGTTGGGAACCTGAGCGAAAAGTATTCCTGCAAATGGATTCGGTGGCTGCCGGATTTCAGCCTGCTGGTGGCCCTCAAGTGGATCGCGCTGCTTTTGGTGATCGGCGCGGCGGCGATGGCGGGGTGGTATGGCGTGGCGGCGATCCGCGGCCTGTCCCCCTGATCCCCACCGCGGCTGGGCTGGCTGCCGCAGGGACACTACTGGATGAAGATGAGGACGCCGAGGAAAAGCGGCGGCGCACGGAGGCGAAAATCGCCGCCGAAAACTTCGGTGCAGCGATTGGCTTCGCCGCAGGCGCGGCTCTGGCTGTGAAAGAGAAATTGGATGAGCAGGCTGTGCAAGAGAAACAGCAGCAAACGATGGGAGGACTCTAAAAATGGCAAGCATCAAAAAATTGGACGAGCGACGGTATAAGATCACCGTCAGCAACGGCTACCGACCCAACGGCAAAAAAATCAGCAAGGCAAAGGCCATCCAAGTCCCGCCCGGTGTCCCCAAGCGCGGCATCGGGCAGTATGTCGCCCACGCCGCCGAGGAGCTGGAGCGCAGCTTCAAGACCGGCTACGCCGAGGATGGCGAGATGACCTTTGAGGAATTCGCCTCCCGCTGGCTGAAGCGGCAGACGAAATATGCCCCCAGCACCATCGCTGCATACCGGCGGATGCTGGAGGTGGTGTATCCCATGATCGGCGGCATCCGCCTCAATAAGCTCCGAACGATGGCGCTGGAAAATATGCTCTCCGCACTGCGCAAGCGCAAGCACCACGGAAAGCTCATCAACGAATCCACCGCACAGCGGTACCTCTCCGTGGTCTCCGCCGTACTCAGCGACGCCAAGCGCAATGAGATCATCGAGAAGAATCCCGCGCGGATGTTAGACCTGCCCACACCGCAGCGCACGGTGCAGCGCATCCCCACGCGAGGCGAGGTGGAAAAGCTGCTGGACGCGCTGGCAAAGGAGCCGCGGCACTACCGTCTGTTTTTTCTGCTCTCCATGTACACCGGCTGTCGCCGGGGCGAGCTGTGCGCTCTGCAATGGTCGGACTTCACCGGCACGCAAAACGGTCTGCTTCTCACCGTCAGCCGCTCCCGCAGCAGCGTTCCCGGCAAGGGCATCGTGGAGGGCTCTACCAAAAACGGCAAGAGCCGTGAAGTCTACCTCTCCTCTGACCTGCGGGGCATCCTCCTCGCCTACAAACGCCGCAAGCAGATGGAGGCGGACAAGCAGCGCCGTGGGCTCAGTCCCTACCTCTTCACCGACGAGCAGGGGCAGCTCATCCACCCGGACACCTTTACCAAGCGGCTGCGGAAGATCTATGACGCCATCGGCTTTCCGCGGGAGTACCACCTTCACACCCTGCGGCACTACTTCGTGACATCCCTTCTGCACTGCGGCGTGGACAAGCAGACGGTGGCAGACCTCGTGGGTCATGCGGACACCGGCTTTCTGGAGCGCACCTACTGCCACCCCCAGCAGGCGCAGAAGGAGCAGGCGGCAGACTCCATGCTCACCATGCTCCGCCCGGACGGCGGACAGATTTTCAATCTCGCCGCCGCCTGTTCTTCGAAGCAGCACAGCGCATGATTGTTGCTTTCGTAGAAATTCATTTTTCCAAGGAAATCGTGATAGCTTTGCCGACGCACTTGCGGTATGTTGTGCTTGCAAAATAAGCCTCAACTGTACTGAGAACAAATGAAAGCGAGGTCATTTTTATGGCAAGCATCCGCAAGCGCGGCAGCAGCTATCTCATCGTGGTGTCCATGGGCTACGACTACAACGGCAAGCGCATCAACCCCCGGCAGAAAACCGTCCACCCGCCGGAGGAGCTGACGCCCAAGCAGGTCGGAAAGTGGCTCAACGAACAGGCTGTCCTCTTTGAACGTGACTGCCGCCACACGCCGCAGCCTGTCCAGCAGCTCACGCTGGCAAAATACATCGACCTGTGGCTGACGGACATCGCGCCCGGCAAGCTGGCGAAGTCCACCATCCGCCGCGACCGGCAGGACATCGAACGCATCCTCCCGGCGCTGGGTCACTACAAGCTCGCCGAGCTGCGGCCGGAGCACTTCCGAAGTTTCTACGCCGAACTGCGAAAAGTCATCCGTCCCGACACAAAAAAGCCACTCTCCGAGTACACCATTGAGGGTGTGCACGCGACGCTGTGCAGCATCCTCTCTGATGCCGTGGAGGGCGGCTTTCTTTCGCATAATCCGGCGTGGCGCACCTACCGCTACGCCGGGCGCAAGTGCGAAAAGAAGATCGCGGACGAGGAAACGGCGCAGAGGATCATTGCCGCGCTGGAGGGCGAGAGCATCAAGTACGAAACCTACTTCAAGCTCATCATCGCCACGGGAATGCGGCGGGGCGAGTGCTGCGGATTGAAATGGTGTGACATTGATTGGGAGCAGCGTTCCATCCACATCTGCCGCAACGCGGTCAAGGTGACAGACGAAGAGATCTTCGTGAAAGAACCCAAGACCCGCGCAGGTGACCGCTATGTGTACTTCTCCGCCGAGATGGAAAGTCTCCTGCGGGAGTACCGGCAGGAATGTGCATACATCACCGAGACCTACGACCAGAGGGAGATAACCGACGATGATTTCCTGTTCCGCCGTCAGGGAGCGCAGCTCCCCATGACGCCCACCACCTTCACCTACCGCTTCAAGCTGATCCTCAAGAAGAACGGCTTGCCGCAGGAGCTGAACGTCCATTCCCTCCGGCACACCGCCGCCAGCCTGATGATCGCAGGCGGCACGGATGTGGCAACAGTGGCGGGCATCCTCGGCCACAGCCAGCCCTCCACTACGCTGGATATCTATACCCACGCCTTTGACAAGAACAAAAAGGCCGCCAGCGCGAAGCTGCAAGAAGGACTGGATATTTGATTTTAACGAAAAGTGAGAGTACGTATTAAGTACCCTCACCTTTTGTTTTCATGATTTATTTCCAGTCATTCGAAAATGATTACTGCCGAAATATTCCGCAGATTTTCAGCAGTCAGTCCCGCAAGGCCGCGATCAACTCTGCACTGCCCGCTCCCCGTACAGTCTCTGGTAGCGGTCGATTTCTCCATTGCTATTATGAGGGCGTATTCATTCTAAATACAGCGAAATGAATTGCGTGATGCGCGGCAAAAGAACTTGCCCACTTCCGCCCCATCGTGATACTATATAAAAAACGGTTGGATGGGGAGTGTTCAACATGAGATTCGGTTCTGTGGGCGCAGTAATCGCGGCGGCCAGTAAAAAAGACGCGGTTCCGCTGTTGAAAATCGGTAGTATTCCAATCGTCCGGCGCATTGTTTTGACCTTGCAGCAGGCAGGTGTGTTTCCCATCGTGGTCGTGACGGGAACAGAGGAGCTGGAGGTCATAAGGCAGGTTGCGCCGCTGGGCGTCGTATTCATCAAAAACAAAGAGTGCGAGAAGCCTGAGCTCTTTTCCTCCGTGAAGCTGGGACTTTCGTATTTGCAGGGCAAATGCGACCGTGTGGTCTTTACACCGGTCAACGCTCCGATGTTTTTTGCGCAGACGCTCCATACGCAGCTTGCAAGCACAGCCGATATTGTAACGCCGACCTGCAATGGGCGCGGCGGACACCCCATCATCCTGCAAAGCGGGGTCATCCCGCAGATCCTTGCCTATGAGGGGCCGGATGGACTGCGTGGCGCGATCCGGCAATGTGACTGCAACAAGCAACGTATTGCGGTGCCGGATGCGGGCATTCTGATGAGCGTACACAATGAACCGCAGCTCCGCCAGCATTTGCAGGAACACAACGCTTCTCTGCTGGCGCCCACGGTGAAGATCAGCATCGACAAGGAGAACATGTTCCTCAATTCGCGGCTGAAGCTGCTGCTGTTCCTTATCGCTGACCTGCAATCCGTTCGGCAGGCCTGCCTGCACATGGGCCTTTCCTATCAGAAGGCATGGGACATGATGAACAAGCTGGAGCATGAGCTGGGCTATGCGGTGGTCTCGCGGCAGCATGGCGGCAAAAATGGCGGCAAGACCTGCCTGACGGAAAAAGGCAGGCAGCTCATGTACGCCTTTCAGCAATATGAGAATGAGGTGCGTGATTTCGCACAGCAGCGTTTTGACGCACTGTTCCGTGAAACAGGTCTTATATAAAAATGCACAAAACGAAAACGCCCTTTTTCAGCGTATACTTTTCAGGAAGTATTTGAACATGCGAAAGAGGACGTTTACAATAGAATTAGCGTTATTCTATTGTAAGGAGGACGATGTAAATGCAAGAACAAAACGGCGTGGCCTATTGCGCCAGCACGTTCTCAAAGGAAGGCAGCCCGCCGCGCACGGTCTTTGCCGCACCGGCCTATGTTCCGGTAACCATGAGTGACGATGATCTGCCACTGCAAAGGCTGTACGATCATCCGGATTTCATTGACCTCATCAGTGCGCAGGAATTCGGTCTGGAGCAAACAGGACATGGAAAATTATTGCTATGTGTTGTCGTTGCTGCCGCACCCGGCGCATTACGGGAGCTTATGGGAATGATCACGTCGGATGTGACACTTCTGCCTTGTGCGCAGTGTCGCGAATGCGACAACTCTCTGCGTCTTTCGATAGGGGATGCACAGTTTTCAGTTCCCATGTATGAGCAGGCAGGCACGTTTCTTTCCGCCATGTTAGAAGCGGCACTGCCGCTGGAGGCAATGCTTACAGCGCTCACCACATGGTGTACCGGTTATGGCTGTCAGTTTTTCTGGGAGGCCGACCAATGAGAAAACGCATTGGCGGTCTGATCCTTGCCGCGGGCTGTTCAAAGCGGATGGGAGATTTCAAGCCGCTGATGCCCCTGCGGGGCAAGACGCTGATCGAAAACACCATCGACTCCATGCTCCTGTGCGGCATCAGTCCCATCACTGTCGTGCTCGGCCATCGTGGACGGGACATCGAAGCCATTCTCAAGAGCCGCTATCTCGGAACCGGCCTGACCATGGTCTACAATAACGGCTATGCTGCAACGGATATGCTGACCTCAATCAAAATTGGCCTTTCCGCCATACCGCCGTGCGATGCCTTTTTCCTGCTGCCGGGAGATATGCCCGTTGTGGCCAAGGAGACATTTCTGGCCGTATACCGTGCCATGCCGGAGAATACCCCCGCTATCGCCTTTCCGACGCTGGAGGGCTACCGTAAGCACCCGCCGCTGATCGACAGCCGTTTCATCCCCGATATTCTGCACTATGACGGTGCGGAAGGACTCCGAGGTTTCTGGAAGCTCCACGAGGACGCCGTTGTCACCGTCCCCGTGGATGATGTAGGCTGCTGGACGGACTTAGATACTTTTGCGCAATATTCCCGCTGCGTACAGCGGTACCAAGGATAACACAATAAAGGAGGAATCTGCGTTGCATAACATTTCCAGATCTGTCGTGAAGAAAGACCATGCGCCCAAGATGGAAGGACGTTCCGTGTACGTCTGCGACATCGACAAGCACGGTATTCTCTGCGGCAAAATGCTCCGCTCCAAATACGCACGGGCGAAGCTGCTGTCCGTGAAAGTGCCGGAGCTGCCGGACGGCTATTTCTATGTGGACAAAAACGACGTGCCCGGCGACAACAACGTGAACATCGTCATGGACGATACCCCGGTCTACGCCCGCGAAACGGTGGAGTACATCGGTGAGCCCATTGGCATGGTCTGCGGCCCTGACGAGGCGGTGTGCGAGGACATCCTCAGCCGTATCGAGGTAGAGTACGAAGAGCTTGAGCCGATGCTGGATCTGCGGAAGGCCGACGAGGTATTCTTCAATTACGAATACGAGAAGGGTGACATCGACAAGGCCTTTGCCGAAGCGGACAAGGTATACACCGAGGAGTTTGAGACCGGCTATCAGGATCAGACGTATCTGGAAACCCAGGGCATGATGGCCGAGCCGGAAGAGGACGGGCGGATGTTCGTCCACGGCTCCATGCAGTGCGCCTACTATGTCCACGGCGCGGTGATGCGGGCGCTGAACTGCGGCCCTGCCGATGTCCATGTGCATCAGGACGTCACCGGCGGCGGCTTCGGCGGCAAGGAGGCATTTCCGTCCATTCTGGGCTGTCAGGTAGCTGTGGCCGCCAAGAAGTGCGGAAAGCCTGTCCGCTGCGTCTTCGACCGCCGCGAGGATCTGGAATTTACCTCTAAGCGTCACCCGTCCCTGTGTACCTACAAGGTGGCCGTCAAGGACGGCAAGGTCACGGCTATGGACATCGACGTGAAGTTCAACGGCGGCGCGTATACCACCCTGTCCGCCGTCGTGCTGCAGCGCGGCATCATCTGCGCCGACGGTGTGTATAACATCGAAAATCTGCACGTCCACGGACGTGCTCTCAAGACCAACACCACGCCCTGTGGCGCGTACCGCGGTTTTGGCGCACCCCAGACGTTCTTTGCCGTGGAGATGATGATGGATCACATCGCCAAGGATCTGGGTGTGGACACGCTGGAGTTTAAGGAGGCCCACATGGTCAAGCAGGGCGACGCAACCTCCACCTCCGGCAAGTATCACTTCCCGGTGCCGCTGCCCGCCATGATTGACGAGGTGAACAATGCCTGCGGTCTGCGTGCCAAGCACAAGGAATACGCCAAGCCCCAGACAGGCCGCTACCGCAAGGGCATCGGCTTTTCCATGCACTTCCACGGCGCGGGCTTTACCGGCTCCGGTGAGCGCGACATTATCAAGGCCGTGGCGCGGCTGCACAAATATAAGGATGGCACGGTGGAGATCCTGGCCTCCAACGGCGAAATCGGCCAGGGCCTGCGTACCACCTTCCCCAAAATCGTGGCGCATGAACTGAACATCCCGCTGGAAAAGGTATTCTATGATCATCCCGATACCTCCCGTGTGCCGGATTCCGGCCCCACCGTGGCGTCCCGCTCCCTGATGACCGTGGGCGAGTTACTGCGCCGTGCCGCCATCAAGCTGCGTACTGAGTGGGAGGAGGGCAAGGATCAGATCGTGGAGGAGCGTTTTGTCGAGCCTGACTTTATGATTCCCTTCTATCTGGATAAATTCCGCGGCGATGCCTATCCCACCTACGCATGGGGCGCACAGGCCATCGAGGTGGAGGTGGACACCTACACCGGCATTACCAAGATCCTGGGCGCGTATGCCTCCTTTGATGTGGGTACGCCCATGGACTATAACATCGTCATGGGCCAGATGGAGGGTGGTTTCCTGCAAGGTATCGGCTACGCCTCCACAGAGTTCATGAACTACGACAATAAAGGCCGTATCCGCAACAATTCCTTCTCGGATTACCTGATCCCCACCGCCGTGGATGTGCCGGTGCTGAACTGCCAGCTCCATGTGGAGGAGTATCCGTTCGGGCCTTACGGCGCAAAGGGCGCGGGTGAGCTGCCTCTGGTGGGCGCGGCGCCTGCCTATGTGGAGGCTATTGAACAGGCGCTGGGCGGCGACTTCCGTCTGCACCACGCACCGTTCACCGCCGAGGATACCATCAAGATTCTGGCAAAGGAGGAAGCGTAATGAACGACATTCAATTCATTCTCAACGGCAAAACCGTTTCCTATGCCGGCAGCGCGGCAGACCGTCTGCTGGATGTGCTGCGTGATACGTTCCGCTGCACCTCCGTCAAGTGCGGCTGCAAAGAGGGCGAGTGCGGCGCATGCTCCGTTCTGCTGGACGGCAGGCTCATCAACTCCTGCTGCGTGGCCATGGGCGCTGTGGAGGGCAGCACCATCGTAACGCTGGAGGGCTACCGTGAAACGGAGCGTTTCGCGGTACTGGACAAGGCGTTTGCGGAGGTATCCGCCGTGCAGTGCGGCTTCTGCATTCCCGGCATGGTGCTGGCGGCGGAGAGCATTCTGTCCGCGAACCCGCACCCCACCGAGGAGGAAGTCCGTGTGGGTATGTCCGGCAATCTCTGCCGCTGCACGGGTTATAACGCCATCGTAAATGCCATCATGAACGCGGCAAAGGAGGGCAACGGACTATGGTAAACGGATACGCACCGAAAACGCTGGCGGAAGCATTGGAGCTTCGCGGCAAGTATGATCTCGTCCCCTATGCAGGCGGCACTGACCTGATGGTGGAAAACCGTCCCAATGTCAGCTATCTGTTTCTGGGTAAGCTGCCTGAGCTGAAAACCATCCGCGAGGATGCAGTGTATATCCGCATCGGCGCGGCGGTCACCTATACCGAGGCGCTGGCCAGCGACCTCGTTCCCCAGTTCATGAAGGAGGCCATCTCCCGCATCGCCGCGCCCGCCATTCGTAACGCGGGTACGTTCGGCGGCAATCTGGGCAACGGCTCCGCCAAGGCGGACTCTGTGCTCATCGAGTTTGTAACGGGCGCAAAGCTGAAGCTCCTGTCCGTGCGCGGCGAGCGCATTGTAGATGTGGAAAAGTTCTATCTTGGCCGCAAAAAGCTCGACCTTGCAAGCGATGAGATCATTGCGGAGATCCTGCTTCCCAAGGCGGGTATCGACGATTATTACTACAAAAAGGTCGGCGGCCGCAACGCGCTGGCCATCTCTCGCGTGTCCTTTGCGGGCATCCTGAGCGTGGAAAACGGCGTCATCACCCGCTTCTCCGCCGGTTTTGGCGCTGTGGCCGACACGGTGCTTCGCTTCCGTGATGTGGAGACCATGCTGGTGGGCAAGACCGTGGAGGAAGCCAAGGCGATCAAACCGGAGCTGCTGAAGGCTTACGGTGAAAAGCTGGTGCTGACTCGTGGCCGTGTCAGCGCGGAATACCGCAAGACCGTCTGCATGAATCTGCTCGGTGATTTTCTGGCAGAAAAAGGCATCTGAAATCTAAGCGGGCACTTCTTTTCAGGAGCGCCCGCTTCTAAAAGCAAAAAGGAGTACTGATTTATGTATAAACTTTTGATCAACGGCAAGGAGTATACCGCTGAGCAGGATAAAAAGCTGCTGCCTTTTTTGCGAGACGATCTGCGTTTGACCGCAGCCAAAGATGGCTGCAGCGAGGGAGCTTGCGGTACTTGCACCGTGCTGGTAGATGGCAAAAAAACAAAAGCTTGTGTTGTATCTCTGAGTAAGCTGGTAGGAAAAAACATTCTCACGGTCGAAGGAATTCCTGCTAATGAGATGAAAATCTACGAACACTGCTTTGCTGAGGCGGGTGCTGTGCAATGCGGCTTCTGCATCCCTGGTATGATTATTTCTGCGAAAAGCTTGTTGGATATGAATCTGAACCCAACGCGTGCGGACGTAAAGCAAGCAATTCGCGGCAACCTCTGCCGCTGCACTGGCTATAAGAAAATTGAGGATGCTATCCTCATGGCTGCGGAGTTCTTCCGTGAGAAAAAGCAGGTTCCGCCTGCTCCAAAGACTTTGCACATGGACGAGCACGCCAAGCGTATCGACGCAGCGGAGAAGGTCAACGGCACTGGTACTTTTGCAGATGACATCATTGTGGATGGAATGCTCTATGCGCGCTGCGTCTATTCCCGTTACCCCCGCGCCCATATCGATCGTATTGATGTCACCCGTGCCGCTGCACATCCTGACTGCGTAAAAGTCCTGACAAAGGCGGATGTCCCCTGCAACAAGATTGTCCACATCAAGCAGGACTGGGACGTGATGATGGGAGAGGGTGACATTACCCGCTACGTTGGAAACGTGCTGGCTGTGATCGCTACCGATAAAAAGGAAAAGCTGAACGAAATCGCGGCGCTGGTGGAAGTGGACTACACAGAACTGCCTGCGGTTACGAATCCCTTTGATGCGCTGCGCGGCGACGCGCCACTGATTCATCCTGACGGCAATGTTATGAGCCGTGCAAATCTTGTGCGTGGAAATGCAGATGAAGCAATCAAAAATTCGAAATATGTGGTAACACGAAAGTATAAAACAGGTTGGCAGGAGCACGGTTTTATGGAGCCGGAGTGCTGTGTTGCTATGCCGGAGGGTGAGGATGCTCTGCTGATTTATACCACCAGTCAGTCCGTCTACGACGTACAACGTGAATGTGCGCAGATGCTCCAGCTTCCAAAAGAGAAAGTTCATTGTCGTGCTCCGCTGGTTGGCGGCGGTTTCGGCGGCAAAGAGGATATGTCTGTTCAGCAATATGCCGCATTGATGGCGTGGGTCACAAAAAAAACCGTCAAGGTAAAGTACAGCCGACAGGAATCCTTGGATTATCATGTCAAGCGTCACCCGATGGAGATGGAGTTTACTACAGCATGTGACGAAAACGGGATTCTTACTGGGATGAAGGGCATCATTATTGCTGATACCGGCGCATATGCCTCCCTGGGCGGCCCGGTTCTGCATCGTGCCTGCACCCACGCCGCTGGCCCGTACAACTACCAGAATATCGACATTTTTGGGATGTCCGTCTATACAAACAATGTGGTTTCTGGTGCATTTCGGGGGTTCGGTGTAACCCAGAGCTGTTTTGCTACTGAGATGAACATCAACCTTCTGGCTGAGATGGTAGGAATTGATCCATGGGAATTCCGCCGCCGCAATGCGATTAAGCCCGGTGATATTCTTCCAAATGGTCAGACCGCGGACCCGAATACGAACATGGTAGCGTGTCTGGATGCGGTGAAAGACATCTATTATGCGCATCCTTATGTGGGTATTGCTTGCGGCTTCAAGAACTCCGGAACAGGTATGGGAAAGAAGGACATCGGTCGCGTGCTGCTGAGTGTGGAGCGGGGAAAAATTCACATCCGGGCATCCGCCTCCTGCATGGGACAGGGCATCGGTCAGATGGTGCTGACTGAGATTTGTCACGTGACGGAACTGGATCCTGCATTGTTTGTCTTTGAGGCAGCGGATACAGCCCGTACGCCAGACTCCGGTACTTCAACCGCTTCCAGACAGACCGTTATGACTGGTGAGGCGGCCCGCCGTGTAGGTGAAAAGCTAAAGATGGCACTTTCAGGGGGAAAGACCATTGCCGATTTGGAAGGACAGGAGTTCTTCGGCGAATACTCTGCGAAAACAGACCCGCTGGGCGCCATCAAAGAGAACCCCATCAGCCATGTTTCCTATTCCTACGGCGCACAGGTCATTATTCTGAATGAACAGGGCCGCATCGAAAAGGCAGTTTCCGCCTTTGATGTCGGTACGCCGGTCAATGTTCAATCTGTAGAGGGGCAGATTGAAGGCGGCATGGTCATGGGCATCGGCTACGGTGTCACAGAGAAATTCGAGTGTGTGGACGGCTACCCCAAGAGTAAGTTCGGTACGATTGGCTTCATGCGGGCAACAGAAGCACCCGAGCTGGAAGTCATTCTTTGTCAGCCGGATGAAAAAGATAAACTGCCGTTTTCGCTGGGAGCGAAGGGCTGCGGCGAATTGTGCATGATTCCCACAGCGCCTGCCTGTGCCCACGCCTATTATCGTCTGGACGGACAATTTCGGCAAAGCTTGCCGCTGATCAACACGCCTTATCGAAAGTGATCTATCAAATCGTTCAAAACGAGCAGGGTATTTTACCCTGCTCGTTTTCATGAGATAAAAAAAGAAGCGTATAGAGAAGTGTCGTTTAGCGATGCAAGCATTTTGAGTGTATGGAGCAACTCTGTGTCCCCTTGCATCAATGGTTTCATCAGGCCTTCAAAACAGAAAGCATGAAGCATACAAGGCAGATCGGAGCGTATTTTTTTCACAAGGCTGAAAGCGTCCTTGGCCTGCCGGGACAGGTCGCCGTCCAAATCAAAAGGCAGGAACAGCGCCCGCACCGCCAGATTGTTCGTCCGGCGGATAAGCCTTGCAAACATCGGAATGTTCTCCGGCGTGAACGCTCCATGACCGGTCGGATCGACTCGGATCGCAATGTCCTCCAGATAGCCCTCCGGCAGATACGGCCCGACCAGTGCGTCGAGCGTTCGGAGCTCCTCCTGGGTCTCCGCCAGATACCGGCAGCGTCCATGCGCGGCACGAAGATCATCTTCCGATGCAGTCGCAGAAAGGAACACCGAGCGCGGATCAACATAACCACAGGCAATAGCAATCGCCGCAGCATCTGTAAAAATGCCGATTTCTGATTCAGCGTACACTCGCTGCTCCTCTAATGTAGGAACGCTATCCAACTGTACCAACGGGCGCAGCATAATTTCTTCCGTTGTAAGCCAGCTTGCTGTACGGATAAGCTCTTGTATATTCATAACCTCACCCTATATGATTATAGCATCTCTATCAAAAGAAGTAAATTCCTTTAGGGTTAAAGTATCCTTGACAAATCTCATCTCAGAAGGCCATGCTTTTGCAGTATGCCAGGGAGCATCACTTCCCCAACCCAACCTTTTTCGTGGATGACGGTGTAAGCGGTGTGACCTATGACCGTCCCGGCTTTCAGGCCATGCTGGCCGAAATCGAGGCGGGACGGGTGGCCGTGGCGATCGCCAAAGACCTTTCCAGACTGGGCCGCAACTCCGCGCTGACCGGGCTTTACACCAACTTCACCTTTCCGCAGAACGGTGTTCGTTTCATCGCCATCAACGACAACTACGACACCATTGACCCTATCCCCAAATTTACTGTTCTGCTGGAACCACTGTGGGTTTCAGCAGTTTTTTTGCTTTTGTCAACAGGTCCGTTATTGTACATTATCAACGGCGGGCCACAGCAATGTGCTCTGTGTACGCATAATAAAAAGCGGACAAAAAGCCAAGGATGGCCGCAAAGGGTCATCCCTGGCTTTTTGTCCGCTTTGTTATGTTGTCTGACGGCATAGTTAGGCGGCCTCTCAAATATTTCCAGAGGCCAGTGCGCTCTTGGAATCTTGCCGCCTATACCAGCGTTCTCTATACTAATTTCACCCCCGCAGATGTGTTCTCTCTGTCAGTCCCCATGCCGCAGGTTTAACGCTACTCTACTGCATCGCCAGCTCTCAACTGGTAGTGGGAGCATCTGTCATTGGGACACTCTGCCGAAAGGTAAAAAGCCGTGTTTTTTAACAGTGGATCTATTGATTTTTGCGCATCTCCCTCGCCCAGATGATGAATTCAGCATCAAGCGGCGTCTTCGGGAGGGGGTCTTCCCTTTCGTTCACCTTATGCACTGCCTTACCATCTTTTAACCTGTTGCGGATCGCATTTTGAATGGAAAGATATGTCTGCTTATCCAACTTGCTCAGGGTGATGTCGGCACGGATGCCCAGTTGGTAGTCTTTGTTATTGCACCAAGTTCTGCACCATGTGAGGGTCTTACTGTCCAGCGGCATATGACAATACTGAAATACAGTGTTGTCACAGCCGTCGCAGCAATACAGGTACTTGAACGCCATATTGACGACCTTCTGCGCCTTGCCATAGTTCATCTCGAAGCCGTGAAAGCCGCTGATAAAGCTACCGCAGAGATTTTCGTGTTCGTTTTCAAATTCATCCTGATTGTTGACCCCTGTGCGGATCAGCCGTTCAAGCTGCTGGGCAAGATTTTGAAAAACAGCATCCTTATCATCGCCGCTGTTGCCGATGCCCTTGCAAGTCCGGCAAATATCCAAATAGGCTTCATATACGGCATCGCGGTAAATACCTTCTCTCCCTATGCTCCAAAGGTCTTTATTTTTCGCTGCTCTTTTGCGGGAAAGAGGGCCTTTGCTAACGGCATTCCTAAACTCTATCTTGTTCGGGTGTTTACTCATTTCTGCCTCCAACATATACTTTTACTAATTTTGTTCGACCCCGATACTTATGACACACGGCTTACATAGTCACGGTGTCATTTCGGATGATAGTCAAAAGCCTTTATGTCAGCAACTGGTTGGTGTATATAAATATGAGACACCTTTCCGTATCGCTGTTAAAAACATTAAAAACTATCTCGTCCACCTGCGCTAAATCCGCGCTCGAAATATCGAAAACATAGGTCTGCTTGTCACCTGTTGTACTTGACAAAACCCGCTTAAATACTCCCCCATTCGGAGGGTCGAACAAGCAGGTACGCATCCCCGCCGGCGCAGTAATCATGAGTTCAAAGTGATAGGACCCATCCACATTCAAATCACATGTAAAGTCATGCACCACGAGGTCTTCTCTACTCATTCCATCTGCGCCCTTTTGGTACACAACGGTTTTGGGCCACGGCTGCTTGCCCAAGCTATATTTAATAACTATTGCGGTTTCTACATTTATGCGCTCGCCTGTTGAAATGCTCTGTGAAATTACAACATCCTTCGCCACATCGGCGCTGTATTCACCCACATAGCTCACATTGGAGAAACCCAGTGTCTCCATCTCCGTTTTGACACGGCTCAGCTTTTCCCCGCTGGTGGCGGGCATATCTTCACATTTACCCAAGCTCACGACAATCGGCACGACAGTTCCCGTAGGCACGACCTTATTGCTTTCAAGCGTCTGCCGGAGGACCAGCCCCGCTTTAACTGTGTTGTCCTCTTCCTCTGTGGTTGTATAGGTCAGCCCAAGGTTCGCCAGCAGATCAGCAGCATTTCCCTCGGGCATATATTGGAGCGAGGGAACAACTACCTGTTTTGTGCCCAGACAGACACTGAGCGTAACGACATCTCCTGTCTGGAGCATTGTGCCCGTCTCAACACTTTGCTGTAGGATAGTTCCCTTGGGTGTCGTATCGCTGTATGCATCCCCCTTGCGGAGTACACCCAGCCCGACGGCATTCAGCCGCGCCTTTGCCTCATTATACAGCATACCTGATATATCCGGCATGGCGACAGGTACGACCGTCAGCGAATGCTCTGCTCCCTTGGAAACAACGACTTTGAGTTTTTCGCCTTTTGGGAATATGCTTCTAACCTCGCGCCCCAGCGAGGCCACGACACCCTCCGGCACAGAATCGCTATACTCGTAAAACACTTTAGGGACGAAGCCTGCATCTTCTATCTGCCGTTCACTGTCTGCCCAAACAGTATCTACTATATCAGGAATCAGCTCGTAAGACGGACCGCCGCTTACATCGACGGAGAGCGCCGCGTTTTTTCTGATCTTCTTGCCCGGCTGTGGCGTCTGCGTCACGATAGTCCCCTGCGGCACATCAGCAGATGCAACCGTATTCCGCACGGATAGGGTCAGTCCGCAGTCCTCGGCAGCCGCCTGCCCTTCTTCCAGTGTCATGTTGATAACCCCGGGGCATTGATCTCGGCAGAGTCAAACAGAGATGTGTTGAACACAATACGGTTGCCAAGTCCCAGCTTAAGCACGCCAGCGGAGAAAAGGCCCTCTGCGGTCAGCGCCAGCACCAGTGTTGAGATCAACAGTACCTTCATCCCTGTCGGCATCCGTATCGTAAATCTCTTTTCCCCCTTTTCCGTCACGCGGATCACGTTTGCCGTGCTCAGCAGCTGCGCTTCAAATTCCTCCGCCGATGCGGTCCGGTTTTCTACACGCACGTTCAGTGCGTTCAGAATCGCCTTTTCCGCATTTTTCGGCA
>OJRG01000511.1_pt1 | contig 20875 bp, 42 predicted proteins | sample 1599121 | NCBI WGS metagenome assembly OJRG01 (sample SAMN03922528, study PRJEB24848) | human gut metagenome | isolation source: stool sample | host: Homo sapiens | place: Germany | collected 2010-05
TTTCAAAGCCCCGCACGCTGGCCAGCGGTACCTCATCTGTGCCGTACAGGTGGTTTTCAATGTCATACTCGCCGCCGTTCAGCCGATGAACCTGAATGTAAGTGTACTCCGTATCATTAACCCTTTTTGTTGACGCAAAAGCGCACTCTCGAATGACTCCGTTATCCCACGTCAGCGGATAGATGTTCCCTGCACTGACATAATTGATTCGAATTCGACCGGCGTCCACAATCTCCGATGTGTCCGGATTGATGCTCATACCCTCGACCGTGGGGACATAGGCAACAGTTCCTACCGCAGCTTTCCGCTCCTGCGCTTCGTTGGCCTTTACCCACCAATTATTATCTGCAAGGATTGCGTCTACAAATTCCTGCTCTCGTTTCCCCTCAAGGGTGATGTTCACACGCTCATTCATCAGCAGGTTTGCCCAGTCCTCGCAGACCTTCTTGCACATGTTGACAGAATATCTATGGCATTCCAGCTCTTCGATGCCGTTCCACACCGTATAGCTGTGGAAGTCCTTAACATCGCCGTCATACCAAGATCGCCATACACCGATCAACGAGTAAAACTTGCTGTCGACCGTATCAAAGCCCAATTCTACTAATGCTCTGCGGATATTCACTCTCTCACCATCCCATCATGTGACCGGCACGCTCCAGGTCTTTGTAATATGGCTCAATGCTGTACTCAAAGGCATCCAAACTATCGATATCGGATGTGCCGTCATCCAAGCGCTCATCTTCAAACCTATCAGGATCATAAATTGCGGTTTGCAGCGCGTCGATCAGATGCGGGCAGCTCCGCGAAACCTTAAAGCGTCCCTGCTTCATCAGCAGCACCACCAGCCTGATTCTGTCTGTGATTTGCATTTTCAGCGCGTTCTTAACCTGCGTGCCAATGTGCATTTTCTGCGCGGTATGATCTAACCCACGAATCAATACTGTTTCCGCGCTATCTGCTCGTGTCTGACTGTATCCATACTTAGCCGTCACCATCTGGCAAAATGTGGCAAAACGCCGATTCAGGGCATCAGGGTCAATCTCCTCGTTTTTGATGTATTCCTCTTCCAACGCAACAACGCGAAAGTCCTTTGTAATACCGGTCGCCTGGAACTTTGTCGCAGACTTTGTGCCGCCGAAGTCAACGCCAATAGAAATAACGGTAAACCTTGTCCCGTTTTCTTCTGCCCATTTCAAAGGATCGTCAACCAGATACTTCTCCGTGTTATTGGCGAAATCCTTATATACCACTCCCTCCGCCGCCACCCACAAGCCGCGAACATAGCGGGCATAGAAAATACCGGCATACATATTTGCGTAGCGCTCAAGCGTTCTCGCACTCAAGCCGGGGTTATCTGTCATCTCGAAGTGAAGATATAGCGTATTCCGTTCGCGGTGTCGCTTAATCCACTCCTGATAGAACCAGTGATGCGGGCTGCCGGGGTTACAGGAGAACCACAACCGCGCACCGTCAACGGAACAACGTGCAAGCGCCTGTTCCACAAACGAGCGCGGCATCAGCACCACCTCGTCCAGCAGCACACCCGCCAGCGTGCGGCCTTGAATCAGCGTATAGCTGGCCTCGTCCTTGCCGCCGAACACCTCAAAGTAATTCGTCACGGCGCCGCGCCGCACTTCCATCACCTTGTCGCCGCGCCGCCAGCGGATAATATAGCGCTCCTTTGCAAGGCTCATCGCCGTGAACGGAACGATGATGTTCTTGGTGCAGCTGTCCACCGTGCGGCCACACACACCGAAGCGCTGACCGCTGAAATTCTCCATCGCCCAGCGGACGAACGCCCACATCATGATGGAGGTCTTGCCGGAACGCACAGCGCCGTCGCAGATCAGCGCGTCATACTTGGAATAGGGGAAAGCAAGGATCTTCTGCTGCTTCGGGCTAATCATCGCTCTCCAACCCTTCTGCCATTTCACGCAGGCTCACGCTCAATGCGTCATCCTTTGTGTTGTCCGTCGGCAAACCCAGCTCAACAATATCACGCTGCCCAAGGTACTGTTTCCCCAGCCAAATAGCCATGCTTGCGTTCTTTGCCGCAAGCTGCCACTGGCTCCGACGCAGTGAAATTTTCCCAGCTCCGCGCTTTTGCTTAAATACCTCGGAAAAACTGGCATGATAGGTGCGTTTACACCAACTATCCAGTGTTTTATCAGTCACATCAAACCAACCGCAGATCTCCTCAAGCGTGCATTGCAGGCCGCAGAGGTTTTCGAACTGCTTCTGATCTATTTCCTTTCTTGGCCTTGCCATACGCGCCCTCCTTTCTTTGGAACCATAACACAGCATTTTGGAGCAGCGAGGTCGGAGTTGAACCGCCATCTTTCCGCAGGATGCGGAATGTTTTACCGTTAAACTACCGCCGCATATTGCCGTGTCACTGGTGCCTTTCTGCTTGCGTTACCTTTTCCCCTTTGTACATTCCAGCGCCCATTTCGTCAATTTTGGAAAACGGAATGATAGGAACGGTAAGCCGGTCTCTATATGTTTGGTCAATAAAATAGATATATCGGAGTTGGTACCCGGTCAAAATCTCACCGCCGACATAAGCCACATATTTTTTGAAATTGAAGTTACCGCCGGTTATATCGTAATAGCTTTTGCCGCCAAGTTCTTTTCGCGGGGATGTTGGATTGCTTTCGAGGGTCATCTTGTGTATTTTCTCACCGTTTGGGAGTTGCACCAGATTACCGTTAGGTTTGATTGCCGTCAAAACAAAACCGCTCGCTCGGTATATCGTCCCGTCTCCGCACGAACACCCATCCGCAAACGAAATTACCCATTTGATTTGCGGAGCGTTTTTTCTGATCAGTTTCATCGCAATCGCAATCGCCCGGCTCTCACTATTGCGTGGGAGCACATCATCAAACGCCATGCGGTTCAATTCGATAAATTCATTCCACCCTGTCCCCTCAACAAGCCCTTGGATTTTAGACTTATCCAAAGACGGGCCAAAGGACATGACGCCGTGAAGTCTGCCTTCGTAAAACACGCCGAAATGCAAATTGCTGTTATTCACAACCTTGCCGCTGTAATGGTGCGTTTTCACAAACGGAACGGCAACCTTGCTTGGAATAACTTTTACAATCAGGTCTTTTGCGCTGCCCATTGCCGTATCACCTCATACAATGCATTCCCGTTTTTATTGGCGTTGCCAAACGTTTCTGTTATTTCATCTTCAACACACGTCATAGCATATTCGATCAATTCTTTCTGTTGTTCATGGAGCGTGAATGTCATTTGACAGATTTCCGATTTGTCCCCATCCGGCAAGGAAAAATCAGTGCCGTACTCATCTTCGTTTTCAATCCCCCAGTCGAAATCAAACGCCGACAAATCCAGCCCAGGCAGTTCATCAGCCAGCAGGTCAAAGTCCCAATCGCTCTCGTTGCTCTTGTTGTCCACCAGCCGCAGGGCGTTTACCTGCTCCGGTGTCAGATCGTCCACGCAGACGCAAGGCACTTCTTCCATACCCAACTTCTTTGCCGCCATAGCGCGGCAGTGGCCGATGACAATAACACCCTCTCGGTCAATCACAATCGGCTGCACGAACCCGTACTGTTTAATGCTTCGGCCACATTGTTGATTTGCCGTCTGTCGTGCTTCTTGGCATTTGCAGCATACGGCATAATATCCGCCAGCCGCTTGTTTTTTACTTCCATGTGGCCTCCTTTGCCTGACGCAGCGGCCTCCCACCACTGGCCTTTGTCATTGCCGCGTCCTTCCCCGGCTTTCGCCTCGCCTGTATTCCATGTCTCCCCTGGGTCACATTTTTAAGAGGTGCGGGAAGTCCTGTTTTATGTAAGCAGACTATTTGGGCCGCATCCCTTACAGCGGTCTGCCAGCGCATCGCCTGTTGTTTTACACAATCGGTCGGGTGCCACCACGCATCCATACTGTCCTACACAGCGGCTTTGTCCTAAGACAACCGCCACCACACCGCATCCACGCCTCGGATTTCTTTCGGCACGCCGGCACCCGAACCAACCACGGACTTTTCAGCCCTGCGCCGGTACGTCGGTCGCATCCGTTTCTTCATTCACAGCCGGAGCCAGCCAAATAATTATTATTCGTCCTGCCGCTTTCGTACAGCGCACAGGAAAGACCACTTCCGCAGGCTTACGCTCCGTGCGGCTGCGAGGCAAGGGGCCACGCCTATGGTGCAGACAGCAAGATTTGAACTTGCGAACCCGAAAATTCTTCATATCGGAGCTGTATCCACCCAGCTTCTGCCTGCATATTGCTCCCTCCGGGCGGAGCCGAAGCCCCGCCCATCAGGAAAAGAAGGGGGAAAAGAAAAAAGATGGAGATGCAGAGTTCGCCTCTGCATCTTCCATCATAATGTGCGTTTTTTCAATTTTTCCACTTTTAAGTGGAATTTTCAAAATTATTTTTCGGCAATATCTACCACGCAGGGATAGTCCGTCCTTCCCATCAGATAGTCCACCGACACGCCGAATTCATCCGCTATGCTCTTCAGCGCATCCATCGTCGGCTTCGCCGTGCCCAGCTCATACCGGCGTATGGCGTCCGAATTCAACCCACATCGCTCCGACAGCACATACCGCTTCAGTCTCTTTCTCTCCCGCAGCTTTCTCAGCCGTTCCGGGAATTCGCTCATGTCAGCACCTCCTCCCCAATGCGGTCATGATTTTCTTGTCCACCTCCGTCAGTGTAAAAAGCGCGTCTTTTAATTCGCACACCATCGGGGGTGGTTCCGGCACAATATCCTCTGGGAAGAATGTCTCCCGCACCCCGCCGCACTTCGCCACGATGTACCGCCCCTTCGGATGCACATACACCACCGTGCCCTTGCGGACAGGAAACCGCTTTTCATCGTTGGCACCGGAGCCGGGGTACTCGCTCGGCAGCGTCATAAACCGCGCCCAGATCACATCACCTTTCTGCATCTGCCTTGTCCTTTCGTTCGCCGTAGGCGCAATAAAAATTCCCCAAAACAGCGCAGTCAACACAGACACCATGCGAACACGTCAGGCCGCCTAAATCCTCCCAGCTATGCTTGCAGTCCTTGCACCGCACCACAGGGGCGACATCAGCGGCAGGGATCTCGTCCAAAAGTTGTTCTGCGGCGTATGCGTATTCGATATGCAACAGACTCTTCGCCTTTTCTCTTTCAATGTATTCAGCCATTGGCTTATCCTCCCTCGTGGCAATATCCGTTTTCGTCCGTGTCCTTTCCCCAATAGGTGCAGTGCAGGACATTTCCGATCACCACTGATTGATAGCAGTCCTTGCAGCGCACCACGACCTCTGCGTCTACGGTGGGGAGCTGCTCTGCATACTTCAACACCGTCTCAATGCCGTTGATGAAATGCTCGTTGGCGTGTTCTTCGTCACAACGGTTCGCCCGAATGGGAAACTCTTGCAGTTTGTCACCATCAATCGGCCTCATTGCTGTCACCCCCGTCCATCTTCGCGCCGTTCTCCACAAATTTGCAGACACTGGCCGCGCAAGAGAGACACAGCTGTTTCTCCGCAGAAAACGGTGACTTAAAATTCACAACGCCATAGTGATTGAAATCCAGATTCACGCCGTCGACCTCGTAGTCAACCTCACGCCCACACATATCGCAGAACACTTTAACCATCAACTATTCCCTCCATCCATCTTGGCCCCGCAATCCTCGCAGTATTTTTGGGTAGGTTTGTCCCAACTGCCTTCAGTGGTAATGACAAAGCCGCACGCAGAGCAGCACCACTCGTCCCCTCCAAGATGTACCCACCGCCCGCGCACCACCGGGGCAACATCAGCGGCGGGCGCTTTCCAGATTGGGCAACTTTCTTTGTCGCAATACTCATTACTGCAACGGCAATGCTTTTCGCAGTATTTCGCCCTGTCAATGTATTCAGCCATCGTCAGCCCTCCTGTTCCATGCTTCAGCGGCTTGTTCTTCCGTGTCGTAAATATACACACCGCCCAAAATCCCTCCATCGCACTCATAGCTTGCAATCGGGCATTCTGGGTTTTCCTCGTGAGCATGGTGAAGCATAAAGCCAAGCCCACTATAGGGATGTTCTCTATATGCCTCATCATGCAGATTCCCTTCGTCGTCGCACAGAACAATGCTAACTTTACCTCCGCAGAACGGGCAGTATTTTAACTCAAACACCCTCCATCTCCTCCAATGCTTCTTTCGCCGCCTCGCGGATCAGGAAAACCGTCTTGCCGATATCGGCTTGCTCGAAGATTATCTGGTCGGAAAGCGTCGTGTAGACCACATTCACCTTCCCACTTTCCGACATCCCGACAACAGCTTCATAAAGGGCATCTTCATAGATGTCTCCATCCTCGATTATGTACAACATGCTTGAAAGAATCGGCGTAAGCACTGGCTTTACTGGTAGCACCACCACGCGCTCGTCCTTGTCGGCCTCGCCCAGCTTTCGCAGTCGGTCGATGCCGCCGCACTCTCCGATGATCGTGCAAAGGTCGCTCCAGTCTTTAGCCAGCGCAGACACTTCCTCCGGCGTCAGCCCCGTGTCCTCGTAGGCGGCGAGGCGTTCAACCAGACGGTCAAACGATGGGCAATCTATGCAATCCATGTCCACATCGCAGTTACCAGAACACTTCATGTAATGGTCGGTGCCAAGATAGTGCTTTTCTGTCAGCCGTTCCATCACTCCACCTCCTGCATCCAGAACTCGCGGCTGCATTCACTGCAAGCCTGAAATTTACAGCAGTTCTTGCCGTTGAATGGATATTGTTTCAAGTCCACTTTGCACGGCGAAATGTTAATTATCCCATTTCTGTCAAGCTCGACGTTTGGGAACTGCTCCAAAAACACATCCTGCCTCGTCTTGCGCGGATGTGCAGCCGACCACTCCTCGACGACCTTAACCGCCATTACCGGGTCATAATCGTAGCCGGGCGTGACCGCGCCGCTCTCGTACATCCTGTTTCGCTCCTGTAAAAACTTCACAGCGTCCATTTACTTTTCCTCCTCGCTAAGTTTCAGCCACGCCAAAAACTGTTCGTGGTACTTATGGTACTCGAAAATCAGACTTTCCACCTTGCAGACAGCCCGAAACTTGTTGCTAAACGCTATCCATGCACAGCATACCAACCACCCGAGAAACCCGACGATGGCAACGCACAAAAGCCCTCCGCCCAGCCCACACACGATAATACCGATAATGCGAAATACAGCGTCCATCACGTTTCCCTCCATCTGCACCCGTCACAGGCGCCCTCGTGTGCTTGTTTGTACTTCCCGCAGTATTGGCACAGCTCGTTTTTCATGGCGTGCAATTCACTTTGCTCCTCCTCCACCGCTACGGTCTTGGCAAACTGCGCCAGTCCATCACTCATGTCCGCGATTTGCGCATCCCGCCGCAAAACGGTGTCCCGCAGGGCGGCGTTGGCCTGCAACAGTGCCTCGATGTGCCGCTGCTGGTTCTCGATCAGGTCAGCGGCGGCCGGAGCCAATACTTCACGACACGGTTCACGGCTTATCTCGTTCATTGGGCAATCTTCTTCGCAGTCTCGCCCCGGTTTTGCACAGCACCGCAGCGCGGTCACGATCTCATCTTTTGTCATGTCGTTTCCTCCTCAAAAAATATCCCAGTCGCCTTTCTCACCTGACTTCTCATCGCCGAAATGCTTTTTTGTCACGGCAATAGGGAATTGCTCAATTTCAGAACTCCACCGGCAGCACTCTGCTCCGTGTATTCTCGCCCAGCAGACGTTAAAGCCCGAAATGCCGTCGAACAAACTCCCAAGCGTCGCGCCCTCCGGCAAATACCGCGCCATACGCCGCAGCATCCAGTCCCAGAATGGCAGGGCGATGGAGTTGCCCAGCGCCTTGTACTTCGGGCTGTCCGCGTCCTTGTGTTTCTTGCCCTTCTCATCCGTCCAGTCACCAATGTCCACCCAGCCGTCCGGGTATCCCTGCAAGCGGGTACATTCCAACGGCGTCAATCGGCGCACCACCATGTTCTGCACCAGGTATGTCTCCGCGTCCTCCCGATAAGCGCAGTTCGCCTTTGCCCGCAGCGTGTGTGCCACATCCGGCGTTGCCCCGCACACCAGCATATCGTTGTATGCGTCCTGCCCGTTGTAGCTCCCGGCATGAGCACCTGAGGAAAGCGTACCCGTCACATCTTGGTATGTAAGCGGCACTTGATTGCCGCCCGTGCCCATCCTCGCCTGCAATGCAGGGACTTGCTCCCCGCACTCGCGGATGACATCGCAGGCGTGTGTCATGCCCAGTGCCACGCACGGCACATGGGCGTTCGCGTTCAGTGTGTGACACGGTTTGCCGAACTCAGGCTGACTTCCGTTCTCCTTGCTGGTGATCTGCGTGGCGTCAAATGCCATCGCCGCCGGAGCCACCACTGCGGGCTTATTCCCGCCGCACTCGGCGTTTAGTGTAGGGGACAGTTCCTCCTGATAGCCGATGCTCCTCGCCTGTTCACTGTTGCCCAGCTTAAAACCGGCGCATACAACCGGCTGGTTGTTCCCACTCATGCCCGCCGCAGCGGTCAGTGTGGGCGCGCGGTCGTCTGTCCGCAGTTCCGCGCCGCCCTGCTGTGTGTCCATGCAGAATATCGCAGGATTATTTACCCCTCCGCCAACACCGCCTTGCAGTGTGGGAGATTTTCCGTTTGTGTCAAAAATGCGCTTGCTTTGGCAATCCCAAGCCGTCATGCAGTCCCCGACTGCCGGATTAAAACCGCTTTCAGCATCTTCGGCAAATCCTTCCCCCGCCGCTCCGCTCTCCGCAATATCCCCTGACACGCTTTTGCGGTCAAATTGTATTTCGGATGCGGTGTCTCCTCCAAAATCTGCGACAACCGAGAGACGACGACGGCGTTGGGGCACTCCCCAGTATTGCGCGTCGTGAGTTCGCCACACCACGCTCCATCGTCCTCCCACCTCATCGTGGTACCCCCCCCAGGTAGGCCAGCCCTTTTCAGGCACTTCAATACTGGGGGCTTCCAGCTCGACGATTTTGATGATCTCTTCGAGCACGGCTGCGAAGTCTTTTCCTTTGTTGCTGCTAAAGGCTCCGACCACGTTTTCCCACACGAGATACCGAGGTCTGACCATGTCACCTGTCCGTCCATTCCTTTTGTCCGCCTCCCTCATTTCTTTTACGATGCGCACCTGCTCCATAAACAGGCCGCTTCGCGCTCCCGCCAAACCGGCGCGTTTCCCGGCGATGGATAGGTCCTGTCTAACAAGGTGAACCACCTGTAATACACCAAACGGGTTCAATCTCTGCCCCATTTATTTTCGTAATATCGCCTAAATGTTTCACCTAAATCACCTCCTAATCTCCAAACACCACGCCGCACTCGTCCTTCAGCACGTCCTTGATATGCTTCCGCTTGATGCGGCCCTCGTTTATTCCCTCCACCAGCTTCTCCAGGCACTCGTACAGATACGCGATGCTGTGCGTGTCCCGGCTGTCCGCTGTCTCCTCAAAGACGTGCCAGCCGCATTTGTCCATCAGCACCATCGCCACCATGTCCATGTTCTCCCGTGTGCCTTGCAGCTTGCCACGCATAAAGATGCGGTCGTCCCTGCTCAAATGCTGTTTGCCCATACTTCAATTCCCCCACAGTGATACTTGGTTTTCGTCCGGCAGTACAAGCATTTGCTCCTGCGCCTTCTGGCAAAAGTCCCGGCTAATCTCAAAGCCGTAGCCACGCCGTCCCGTTTCCATACAAGCACGCAGCGTAGCCCCGCTTCCGGCGCATGGGTCAATGACCACATCTCCGGGGTCTGTGAATATGCCAATTAGCCGTTTCAGCAGCACAACAGGCTTTTGCGTGGGATGAATCTTTGGAATGTCTTTCCCGTCGCGCCCCCACTCCTGCCAGTTGAAAACCATTCTTTTTTCTCCGTACATATCCGTGTTGCGGAACTTTGGCAGTTTGTCTCGGTACAACACCACGGCAAACTCTGTTGCGCCGACAATGCGCATATTTGCCTTTAGAACCTGCGCGGAATAATTCTTGATAAAAAAAAGAGGATATGCCTTCATAAATCCGTACCGCTTGCCGTAGTCGATAACCGTCTGCATCTGCTCAAACGCGCAAAAGACGATCATTGCCGGAGCCTCGCCCGTTGCTTTCGGTTCTTTTTTCAAAAGGCGGGAGCAAAAGTGCATATACTCCGCGATTTTGAAATTCCCGTCTGAGTTGAAAAAAGACTTCTTGGCAAGGCGGCTTTCCCCGTTGGCGTTATCTCCGTCTTTGTACCACATAGGATTGCTGGCGTAGGCATTTGATCCGATATTGTACGGTATGTCCGCAATTACAAGCTGTGCTTTGGGAATGTTGTACTTCTTGAAGTTTTGGAAATTATCGTTGAATAACTGAACTTGCTGTTTACCCATTCCCGTCGTCCTCCGAAATGTGCACCACCTCGTACTTGCTGTTCTGGCGCTTGCCGTACATGGATCTGCGGATGCCGCGCTCCACGGCCTCGTAGGTCATGTGCGCATGTTTGGCCAGCTCTGCGATGCTGTCACCCCAGTACAGCGGCAGGCGGAACTTGTCGTTGGTGACGATCATATAGACGTTCATCATTCGCCCGCCTCCCCGATGATGTCCGCAATGGGCATATCCAGTGCGGCGGACAGGCGTAGGAGGGTATCAAGGCGCGGGGCGGTGCGCCCGCGCTCGATGGTGTGGATGGTGCTGATGCCGGTGTCGGCGCGCTGGGAAAGCTGTGCCAGCGTAAGGCCCAGCTCCTTCCGGCGGCGGCGCAGGCGCTGGCCCAGCGCATGGGTATCCAGCTCCTTCATGCCTTCACCTCCGCCGTCTCCGTCACGGGCCGGTGCAGTCCGGTGTCGCGGTACTCCACATAGCGCTTGGGCGTGGCGCCGGGCGTCCTGCGCACCCGCACCACACGCACCTCCAGCGCGGCGGCGGTGAGGATACCGCAGAGGGTGCGGCGGTCGGCGTCGCTGTCTATGGGCTGGGGGATGCGCGTCCAGCTGTCGTTCATATCAGATTCCTCCTCATCTTTTCTTTTCCCTTCATGGTGTAGCGGCAGTGCATGGTGACGTGTGACGCCCTGCCGCAGCATGTGCAGTCGCCGCCGTAGCGTGTGGCGTCCACCCGCACTACATGGGTCTGCAGCAGCTGCGTATAGCAGGCGGGGCAGAACGCACCATGACGATGCGCTGGGAGTTCTTCTTTGTCACCGGCGGCAGGGGGATGGTGATGCGGATCATGTCAGCGCCTCCTTGGCCTCCTGCCACGTCATCCCGTGTTCCCGTGCATAGCGGGAGATACGGCCCAGCTTGCGCTCCTTGTGGACGTAGTCCCGCATCCATGCGGTCTTTTTGTCACACACCTGCTGCACAGTGCCGGGAAGCGCAGCCGTGTGGCTTGCAAGCTCCGCCACGCGCTGTTTTATCTGCCCGACAACAGGGGGAAACCCTTTACTGTCAGACGCGATAAACGCCCTCACAGCCGCAGCAACGGTGTTGTAGCTGTCCTCGGCGAACATATCCGCCCAAAGCGCCACCACGCCCTCCGCGTCCTGCCGCGTCATGCTTCGGTAGAAGTTCGGGTATGTCGCCTGCAAAACGGCCATGATCTTCAACGTCTCGCCCTGTGTCATTGCCTCTCCTCCAGCATTTCCAGAAACACGTTGCCGCTTGCCTTGCTCACCGCGCCGTGGTCATCCTTCCAGCGCGTTTCCCAGTTCCGCACGGCGGCTTTCCAGTCCTTCATGCGGTTTTTGCCTACCATCCAGCCCTTCTGCTGGTAGAACGACACAAAGCGCTCTGCATTGACGTGATAGCCTTTCTCGCTGACATACACTGCCACGGCTTCAACGGTCGGCGGTGTGAAGCGCGCCGCGCGTGTATCTCTCTTGCCATCGTCAGATGGCAGAGTATCGGTTTCGGTTTCGGTATTGGTTTCGGTATTGCCATTTTTGCCATTGGCAGGAATGGCTGTGCTATCTTTGCCATTAGCAAAAATGCCTTTGCCATTTTGCCATCTTGCAGCAGCACCTGCTTTACCTGCTTCGCTTCTCACAGCGGATACATCCTCGTAACTTGCCTTAAACCGATCTTCCTGTGCCATCACGCGCTTGGCATAAAATCTCTCATTGCCACAGAGCGCTATCTTCTCTCCCGTCATGCTGTATGCCAGCAATGCCCGCGTTAGACGACCGAACTCTGCATCGTTGAGCGCTTCCATCTCCTCTAAATAATCATAGGGGAGGGCAGCATAGTTTCTTGCCATTGCGCCACCCCTTAGTCCATAAGGGGGGGATCCTTCTTCATCGCCCCGATGACGTAAACGCCGCGCTCCTTGTCCAGCGCCACCTGTACGATGTTTTCCAGGTGCCGATTCTGCCGCCGCAGACCCTTGATCTCATCCTGCATCTTTCCCATTCTTTTCTTCCTTTCTCTCGTACTCGTCCGTCAGGTGCCGTGCGATGGTGCAATGCTCCCACGCACCGGCACAGGATTGATTCATGAAGCGGAATGCCGCGCCGCCCGTCTCGAAGCTGACGCGGCTTCCGCCCTCGCAGCAGACCGCCATTTCTCGCTGCTGGTGAAGTAGGGGCAGGTGTACCGCTTGTGCCAGTAATCCATGCCGCTTACCCCTCCCATCAGAACGGCAGGGCGCCGTCGTCCTCGTCGATCTCCAGGAAGTCGGGTCCGGGAACACTGACGCCGCCTGCGGCAGGCTGGGCGAAGCCGTCCTGCGCGTCCTTCCGGCTGTCGCCAAAGTAGATGTTGTCCGCCAGCACCTCGGCGTTCCGGCGCTTGTTCCCGTCCTTGTCCGTCCAGTCCCGCAGCTGCAAGCGCCCCTCCACCACGGCCATGCGGCCCTTGGAGAAATACTTGGACACGAACTCGGCGGTGTTGCGCCACGCCACAACGTCAATAAAATCCGTGTCCTTGGTGCCGTCCGCGGTCTTAAAGTCCCGGTCTACCGCCAGCGTGAAGCTGGTGACGGCGGTGCCGTTCTGCGTCCTGCGCAGCTCCGGATCGCGGGTCAGCCGACCCATGATAAAAATCTTGTTCAGCATTTCTTATCTCCTCTCATAAATAACTTTTGCCGAACTCGCGGCGGAAGTCCTCCTCCGTCCAGCCCTGCTCCTGTATAGCCTTCAGCTGGCCGTAGCGCCGCAGCCTACGCATCTGGTCGCCGCTCCGGTGTACGGCACTCTTGCCGTTCCGGTGGCACCTGTTGCCGCAGAGCCACACTACCAGGCCGTACTTTTCGCTTTTCTTGCGGTTCGTCCCGCCAAAAATGTGGTGGCATTCCAACGGGTCGTTTGGGTCACGCCGTCCGCACAGGAAGCACCGTATCATACGCTCACCTCTCCCCACCGGCTCACAAGGGCATCCAGCTCTCGCGGCGTCATAGTCTCGATGCCGACATCCCGGCAATCCTGCACGATGGCGTCTATCAGCCGCGCCATCTGCTCCGTGTCGTATACGGAGCTGCCGTACCAGACGGTCACGTTCACGCAGCCCTTGATTTTGCTGGGGCCGGTATCGGTCATCCAGCCGATACCGTTCCGTTCCCAGCTCCGGCAGAACGCCTCCGCCGCCTTTTCCCGCAGGCACAGCACCTCGCTCACGCCGCCGATGCTCTGTATCTCTTGCCGGTATACCCTCTCTCTCTCAACGCCGTAGTGTGCCGCCAGCCTGTCCAGCAGTACCCAGCAATAGGCATTGGCATCCAGGCTCCGGCCTTTGCCCTTGATTGTAATGTTGTACTCCTTGCCGGTCTTCATGGCGTCGCACACGTCCATAGCGGTCTGCGGCGACTTCACACGCAGCGCCAGCCACGCGCCATCACTGTCCTGCTGCCACCGTGCGCCATCGACTGTCACCTGCTGCATAATTCTTCCTCCTGCGGCCAATGTCCTGTTCGTAGGCATTTTGCCAAATACCTAAGGCGAGGTAGATAACACCCCTCGACCCACTCCGCGTCATAATCAACCTTGTGCTGTGTCAACCTGTTTTCGTCTATTGGCAGGAAAAAATTAAACAATTCGTCTTCTGTAACGCGGTATGCCACGATCCTGCAAAACTTCCTCTTTCGGAACAATCCGCATCCGCTGGCAAACATCTCCACCTGGCACTGCTGCCAATACGCTTTCGTAACCTTGAACACAGGTTTGCTGTGCGTTTTCACTTCGGTAATAAGTTGTCTGCTTTCCCCGTCATAGTTCACCCGCAAACGGAGCGAACGGATGCGTATCTGTCTGTCTCGTGTCTTTACACGCAGCGCATCAAGTATCTTGTGCTCGTAAACCGTGCCACACTGCATTGCCGGCGTAATAAACCTGTCCTTCCTGACCCCAAGCTTCACCAGCCACCATCTTCGAAACGTATCTGTATTCCAGTTCCCCATGATGGTGGCGGTGTCGCTTGCACCAAACCATCCGCTTCTGTCGTGGTTTCGTATCATAGTTTACTCACAGCCTTTTCAAGCGCGTCCAGTTTTGCAAAATAGCCCATCAACTGCACAAGCTGTTTTTCGTTGATCCCAAGTCCCCGAAGCAGGTCGTTGTGGTCAAGCCCGTTTCGTTCTTTCATGGTGATTACCCTTTCCAGTCTCTCCTTTATGGCAAAGATACTGTGACGGCTCAAATCGTCCTCACCATCGTCTCCGTCACCTTCTGCCCAAAGGTCAAACCCAAGGCCGGTACGCACGGCAACACCTTTAACGAAAGCTCTCGCCAGCGCATTATTTATGCGAAGTTGGTTCAACGTATCCTCATATACCACAAGGGACCCGTTCAGTAGAGGCATGTCGTAGGAAAACTCCAAATCGTCAATGTGGATTTCAACAGACACAAACCAGCATTCTGTAATCCTTCCTTTACTGGTAGTAATTTTGGCCTGCGGCCACAGGTATGTATTCGTTTCCGGGCACCTACGAGGGGCGTACCACACGCTGGATGCTCCGTTTTCGTGGAGCAACTTCGCGCACTTTGCCCAGCTCAAATAAGGGACCTTGATAACATTACCCTTCTCGTCCTTTGCGTCGCGAAAATCGCAAAACGGCTTTACATCCACCTGTATCAACTCGTTAAATGATTTCAGCATTATTCTTCCGCCTTTCCCACATACTCATTTCTGTTCCTCCCATGCGTCCCTCGCTTCAATGCAGCAATCGCACCCCACGATGACGCCGTCCTTGTTCTTGTAGTAGGTGTCCGTCTCCTCCCCGCACACGGGGCAGACAGGCAGATCGTAGTCCTTCGGCTCTAAGGGCCGCTCCGGTTCCCAATACTGCATCACGCTTCTCATACCGGTCGCCCCGCCGCTTTCAGAACGTCTCGCATCGGCTTTCTGGCCTTGAGGATGGACATGGCCCGCGCCGTGTCCCGTCTGTACTGCCGGTACAGGTCGCCCAGTTCCTCCGTCTGGTAGTATCCCTCGCCGTCGTTGCAGATCATCACGCCCTGCCGCTTGGCTTCGCTGACGGCCTTGCGCATCATCCGGTCGGAGGTCTGCATCGCCGCCGCCAGCTCCGCACGGCTGATGGCGTTTCGCCGCCCGTGGGGGATCAGCGCCGAAATACGCTCCGTTTCCGCCGTCCGCTGGGGTATGTCGGCCTTGTCCTCTTCGCCGTATAGATATGCCCGGCTGGTACGCAGTGCCGCCTCCAGCGCTGTCAGCACCTCCTCCGTGGGCAGACACACGCCGTTTTCAAACCGGCTCACCATGCAGGTGTCGATACGGGGATCCACCAGCTTCAGCACACCGCTGACCGCCTCCTGCGTCAGCCCCAGCTCCAGCCGCCGTTCCTTCAATCGGTTCATTTCCGTCCTCCCTTCGCGCCCTGTTGGATGCGCTTGTATGCTTTGCGCATCACGCGCCCCTTGTACTCCTTGAACTCGTTGTTCTTGACCCGCTCCGCGTAGGAGATGGCTTTCTCCGCCTCGTGCTGCTCCCAAACGGGACAGCCAGTGCGGCAACCTACCCGCCGATCAGGGCATTCGACGGGACAATTGGTCATTCCCATCTCACCAGCTCCCGTCTCACTCCGGCGCGGTGCGCCTCCTCGTGGGTCATCAGCACGTCCACCGCAAATCCCTTCACGCCGGTATCGGCGGCGATATAGGTCTTGCCGCCGATGGTCACGGTGCTGCCAAGTGGGATAATGTCAGGGTCAACCGCCACCGCCGCGCCGATGTTCACCCACCGCCCGGAGGCCGTCAGCACCTGCCCCGCCTCGTTGCGGTTGATATCCGCATAGGGTGTGCAGCACGCACAGTAGCCGGTGATGTCGCAGACCAGCAGGTTTTCCGGCGGCTTTGCGGCGGACAGCACCGCCGACTGCACCGCAGCGGACAGGGGAGAAGGTGCGTCCTCCGGCTCCTGTGCCTCCGGCAGCGTCAGCGCCCAGAGGAGGATACCGGCAATAGCCAGCCCAAGCAGGATATTGAGGATCCAAATCCGCCTGTTCCACCGCCGCTCCCAGCAGCGCCGGGAATACTCCCGCGCCCGCCTGTTCCGCTCTCTCATACCCGTTACCTCCATGCGGCCTAAATGTTCCAGGTGCAGCTCTTTGCCAGACGCTTAACTGCGTTGTCCCTGCAAATTGCCTTGATTGTGCATCGCACCGGACGTCCTGTAGCGTTTTCCACGCCGGAAAATTCTATCCAGTGATAAGATTGCCCGCGAACGCCGGACGGCTTCATGCGCCCCTCCGGGAGTATCACATCAATCGTCTTTCGCTCTTTGTCGTAGCTTCCGAGTACCGTTTCGCAATCGGAGAAAGACGTCTTGTACCTGCGGTACAACATCGTTTCGATTGTCGTTCCGTTCATCGCCCCAGCGCCTCCACGCCCTTGACGATAGCCCAGCTCATCCACGACGCGCCGATAAACGCCAGCGTCCATGCAAACCAACTCATGTCGTTTCCTCCTGTCGAATGTACTCGACCTCGATAATTTCCATTCCGTTCTGCCGCGCCCATAACATCACGGCAATTTCAGCACACGTCATAATCTCTTGCCTTTCCTCTGCGGTCGTGGTATACTATCCGCAGAACATTTTGGTAGATGTTTCGGAGATGCCTCGTTCGGTGTACCAGCACCGGGCGGGGCTTTTTCTTACCCATTCTCGGCGCGTTTGGCGATAATGCTGTCAATCGCCATTTCGATACGCTTCTTTGCGTCCGGTGGCTTTCGATGCCCATTCAGCAGCATACTGACATAAGGGCGGGAAACGCCAAGCTCTGCCGCTACCTCGTCGTATGTGATTTCGTGAACGTGCATTTTGCCGACCAGCTTGCCTGTCCAACTCTCCAGCAAATTTAGCCCTCCTTTGTTTTTTGGTGCGCCGCAGGCGAGAATAGTTGCGGTATTCCCGCCTGCGGCTAAATTTGTGGTTGCAAAAGTTAACAAAGTATGCTACTATGTGCTTGCAGGTGACGTCACGACGTCCCTGCCGGGGCTCCGGTGTCCGTTGCGGGAGCATCGGAGCCTCGTTAACTACCGTACCTTCAAGCAATAAAGTAGCGTTGACACGGATACAATGTATCGGGGTCTGGTTTTGTGTTACCTTCCGTAACCCACGTTCCCATTATAGCGTTACCAAACGAAACTGTCAAGCCAAAAGCGTTATCAAACGAAACTTTAGCAACTCGCACAAATACGGAGGTAAATAATTGTGGGATTTTACGAAAAATACCTTTGCTTGTGCAACTCTATAAATAAATCCCCATCTGCCGTTGCACTCGAATTAAAAATAGGGAAACCTTCTGTTACACGTTGGAAAAACGGGGCTACTCCTCGTGACGCAACTGTATTAAAAATTGCCGATTATTTTGGCGTTACCGTCACAGAACTGATGTCCGGAGTAGGTGAACAAGAAAAAGCCCCCGCCGCAAAGGGCGAGGGCTCAAAAGAAGCTGCATCAAACTTTATTAAATCTACAAATGATCGTGCGGCGTTGTTGGCTCTTATCAACGAAGCCACGAAGAAACTACAGGAGTTGGAATAATGCCTACACTATATCCTACCGATCCGCAAGACTGGCTGCGAACGGAAGCGGAACGGAAAGACAAGGAACAAGAGCGCAAAGAAAAAGCCGACAAGGAGCGCCGCGAGAAAACACGGTTTATTATTACAACTGTTCTTTCGGCTGTTGCGGCAATCGCTGCTGTTGCAGGAGTGATAATTCAACTTGCTTGAGCGCGATCAGCGTATCAAGTTTGTCTGTAATTCCCTTTAGGCCAAACACAACATCGTTGATCTGGCCTTTCATGATAATGCTGTTTTCAGCCAGCCTATCAATGTAAATCTCGTAGTCTTTGCTCATAGCACACCTCTTTCTTTTAACGTACTCATAATATCAGCGCAGTCCTCATCGGAAAGCTGGTCTATTTTTTTAAGGGCTATTCTCCGCAACGTTTCAATATCACATTGCGCCAATGCATCTGTTTTTATTATACCCCAGACGTTGGCATTTGTACAATAACTCATTTCTCTCCCCTTTCTTAATTTGACATATTATTTTCTCGGTGTACAACTAAGTTAGTACACTTATAGTTACGTACAAGCTGTTTGTTGCCCACAAATGGGCAACAAATTAAAAAATATTTCAGGGGGAAGTGTTTATATGTGGGCCTTTGTTAAATAGCCCCGCTGCTCCCGCAACGGACAGCGGGGCTATTCTCGCCGGTGGCCTCCCGGCTTTCCGGCTGCACATTCACACTAACAAATTGGGGTTTGGCAGGGCAATACCAAATTCGGATAATTACCGTTTGCGGCAAACCAGAATTGGAATTCTCCTGCCCGAAAAAGGAGTAAAAGGGGAAAATGGTAAAAACATTACAGGATTTGTGCAAAGATGCAAAAGACCGACAGAATTTAACTATACAAGATTTGTCCGACATGACGGACATTTCAGCATCAACCATAAGCAATTTTTTCTCCGCGTCATCAAAGGAGCCGAGCGTGTACAAAATGGGTTTAATTTGTGCCGCGCTTGGCGTTTCAATGGATGAATATTTCGGGATTGAAAAAGAAGTGACAACGGAAGATCAATTGACGAAAGCCAATGAACAGTTGAAGCACCAAAAGCAGCTGCATGATGCCGATGTGCAAATAGCCCATCTTGAGGGAAGCATGGAGCAGATGGCAAAAACCATTAACTACCACCGCAAGAAATCGCGGGACACAAAATTTGCTATTTATGGCCTTACGTTTTTGTGCGCCATATTTATGGCTGTTATCGTGGGCTATATCTTTTTTGACTACCGTATCCCCAACCAGGGGCTTATTCAGGGCGGAGAGGCCAGCATATTCGCATGCATCGTCTTTTTGCTGCTTGCAGTCGGTATTGGCTTTTTTGCCGCTATTTTGATGATGTATTTTCGCTATGCAAAAAAGTATACATTGTCGCCAGATAAGGGAGGAGATAAACAATGAGTGTAGTATTGCGGGCAGCATTATACCCGCGTGTGTCCACAGAAGAGCAGAAAAAGTTTGGCTTGTCTATTCACGATCAGCAGAACGACCTCGAAAAATACGCCAAAGCCCACAATATGAAGGTGGTAGGCGTTTTCCAGGATGCCGGGTTTTCCGCCAGAAAGAAGATTGAAAAGCGTCCCGCCATGCTTCAACTGCTGGAAGCCGTAAAGCATGATGAGGTAGACATTATTCTTGTCACAAAGCTGGACAGGTGGTTTCGTAACATCGGTGAATATTACAAGGTGCAGGAAATTCTTGAAGCCCACAACGTGTCGTGGAAAACGATTTATGAGGACTATGACACGTCTACAGCCGCAGGCCGGTTGAAGATCAACATCATGCTTGCCGTAGCACAGGACGAAGCTGACCGCGCCAGTGAACGCATAAAAAAAGTGCTTGATGCAAAAAAAGATCGAAATGAGGTTTGCACCGGTCATCTGCCAAAAGGCTACAAAATCGAAGGAAAATTTGCTGTTATAGACAAAGAAGCGGAGCCGGTTATACGGAGATATTTTTCTACATTTTTGGAAACCGGCTCCATAACAAAAGCGATGGACGCAGTACCGGAATTAAAACTTAAATACCAAACGGCCAGCCAAATGTTGGACAACACAGGATACATGGGAGACTGGCACGGGATAAAATTACCCCCGTATTTAACACCGCAGGAATTTCAGCGTGTGCAAGACTTACGCACGAGGGTGACGCGAAAATCCCCTTACAATCGAACGTATATTTTCTCGGGGCTAATAGTCTGCGGGGAATGCGGACGCAGAATGACAGGGCATCCGTCTCCACGCCCAAGCGGGGCGTGCTCTTACTCTTACTATTGTCAAGGGTCTGCCCAGAGAAAAGGATGCAACAACGGTAATTTTACTGTCGAATGGAAAATCGAAGATTATCTCTTGTCGACAATAGACGAGCAGATACAGATCAAATTGCAAGCCAAGCCGCGGCAAGAACCCAAAGTAAACCAAGATGTGCAATTAAAGACTTTACAAAAAAAACTATCCAAGTTGTCAGAGTTATATATAGACGACATGATTTCAAAGTCGGACTACTCAAAAAAGTATGCAGAACTGACATCACAAATGGATGAGATTACACAAGTAAAATCACAAAGCCGCGCACCAGAAGAAATTGCAACCTTATTTTCCGCAGGATGGCAAGAAATATACAAACAACTTAACAAAGAAAATAAACAAGCATTTTGGAAACTCAAAATAAAAGAAATCCGGCTATACAAAGACCGCCGGATTGAATTTGATTTTCTGTAAGTACTTAGTTTATATAAACTGTTTCCGAAGGTCCGCTACACCGAGCGTCCCGACGTGGCCACGGCCTGCATCATGGAGGGCGATGTGGTGGTGATGGTGGACAACTCCCCGTCGGCGCTGCTGCTGCCCACCACGCTGC
>OJRG01000519.1_pt1 | contig 20679 bp, 15 predicted proteins | sample 1599121 | NCBI WGS metagenome assembly OJRG01 (sample SAMN03922528, study PRJEB24848) | human gut metagenome | isolation source: stool sample | host: Homo sapiens | place: Germany | collected 2010-05
ACTTACGGAAGATCACGCCCCCGTCTTTCTCCGTATAAATCTCCAACGGGTCGCCGTTGCTGATAACATTGTCAGATTTCGGGGCATCGACGAGCATTTTCAGCTCTTTCGGCGGCCGGTTAGCCGATTCCTGAACAACGACAGCGTCTTCCGGCAGCTCGTCGGAGTCGCATACACCGCAGCACAGAAGTGCCTGAACATCGCTCTTGAGCTTCACCTCAATGGCGTCGTCAAATACCGTGATGCGCTCGATAATGAGGTGTAAATCGTCCTGCGAAATGCTCTCCGCGTTAAGGATTCGGTCAAAAACCTCGATGACCGTCTTTGCCGTGCGATTTGCCTGAATGACCGTGTTGCGCTTATCCCCGCTCATGCGGAGCTGATTTTTCACCCCGGCGATCTGACTTACAAGGTCATGCTCCAGAGCGTCATAGGTTTCCTCAATGATGTCCGTATTGTCGGGATCACGCAGGCAGTCCCGGAGCTTTTGCGCCTTGACCGCTTTCAGCTCCTTCTGGAGCCGTGTGAGCTGATCCTCAAGGCTGACGGAGGTGTCTTTTGTTTCGGTGAGAAGTGCTTCTTCCTCGGTAATGGATTTTTGCAGGTAGTCCATCATCCCGGCGGCATTGTCGCGCACCTGCCGGATGGCGTGCTTGACGGCGGAATCGAGGCAGGAAACTTTCGTGTGATGACTGGTGCAGCCGGAAAGTCCCCGCCGATGATACGCCCCGCAGACATAAGCAGGCCGCAGATCGGCTCGGCTCATGGAAAACATCGGACTGCCGCAGCTCCCGCAGTACAGCAGTCCGGAATAGGCGTTTTCGTATTTCTTTACACCGCGGTAATTGGAGCGGGTGCGCTGTGTGCGAAGCTCACGGGTGATGGCGAAAGTACGTGCGTCCACGATGGCCTCGTGGTTGTTCTCAAAGACCCGGTGTTCGGACTCGTCTTTTTTGACATCCGCACCGTTGATGGTCTTGCGGGCGTACTTGCCCTGCCGGAGCGTACCAATATAGAAATCGTTATCGAGGATGCCCTGCACGGTGACGATACTCCATGTGTCACGGGCTTGGAGCTTGGTGTCCTCGCCCTTCGACTTTTTCCATGCGATCTCATTCATGCGCGGCGTGGGGATGTGCTGATCGGTCAGCCAGTTTGCAATGCGTTTATAGCCCCAGCCGGAGTTGTAGAGTTCAAACACTTTTCGCACGATCTCTGCCGCCGGTTCGTCCACCTCAAACGCCATCGTCTTGGAGTTCGTGATGCGGTAGCCGTAGGGAACCGAGCAGATCCACTTGCCGTCCGCCTGCCTGCGCTTGATGACGCTGCGCACCTTTTTGGAGGTGTCGGTGACAGGCATCTCGTTCATGAAAAAGTATATCTGAATACGGAGCCAGTCGTCGTTGGTGGGGTAGTCAATGCTGTCACCGATGGCGATGATGCGTACTCCCGCGTCGCGGAGCGTTTCAAGCTCCACAAGACCGTAGCTGTTGCGGCGGGAAAAGCGAGACAGGTCTTTGACGATGAGGATGTCATACTTGTGCGACAGCATCTTAGAACGCATGACCTGGTACTGCTCGCGCTGAGAAAAGGTGTAGCCGGAGCGGTCACGGTCAACGTACAGATCAAGCGTACTGCCGGGGAAATACTCCCGGACATAGTCCTCAATGATGGCTTTTTGATTTTCGATGGAAGTGTTGTCCCGGTCTTCCTCGAGGTCAACGGAAATTCGCGTGTAGCCGCAGATGGAAAAAGTCTCTTTCATAGTCGTTTCACCTCGCTTTATGTTGGCATACTATTCGCACGTTATCAAGCTGAAAATGCTGGAAATTCAGGACTTTGCTGTTATCTGGCTGCCCATCTTCCGCCTTGTGTGACACAGCAGAGCGGCGGTGTTTTCCTGTAAATTGCCGTCGCCAGAGCGGTAGATGACAGGCTGATACTTCATGCTCTTATACTGTGCAATAACCGGGTGGAGCGCCGCCATGACAGATGCATCGTCGTTTTCCTCTGCCGACAGCCAGATGGAGAGAAGCCGGTCTTTTTCATCGGTGTATATTCTCATATTGCCTCCTTTGGAATGTGTTTCTTATATTGTTTCCTGAATTTTGCGTGAATAAACAAAGACCGTCCTTCCTGGAGGGGAGGGACGGTCATGATCTCTACAGCTTTCGCCTTCGGACAACGGCGCGGAGTCTCGCACATGAAATCGGGAAATCAAGTGCAGGTATGTCCGCGCTTTCAAGTTTTCAAGGATGACATACGCAAATCTGAGCGGGATTTTTCGTGCTGCTGTTGATCCCGAAAATCTCCCCGGCAAAACAGCATTGCATCACGGAAACTCTCAAAATAAAGTTCCTTGTCTCTGTACTGAACCGTCCAGCGCAGCGGTGAAATGTTGCTCCTGCGAATGAGCAGAGCGGGCGTGGTTTTCTGTGACATAGTACCCTCCAATTATCATTTTTTCTGACAGCGTCAGTGGGTAGAACACCCTTGACACGCAAGTAAAAACAGCTCCGACCTGACACAACTGACAGGATATCGGAGCTGCTTTCCCATTTCATTCGTTATTACATATATTATTTTTAAGTATAAACCACTGTCAGAACTGTCAGGAAAGCTCACAAAGCATTGATAATCCGTGCATTTTTGAAACTGACAGTGTCAGCGAAGCCTGACAGTCATGACACACTGTCGTAGCCGTAGACGCGCACGTACTGACGCTTTGCATCCAGTGACAGTGTGTAGTCCCGGTAGCAGGTACCGATTTCCGTGTGAACTGTCAGCTCCTTGTATTCCTTGCCGAGATATTCGCATAGCTTATCGCGGAATGCACGGGCTGTTTCAGCGTAGCCGTTGTTGTTATCGACGCACCAGGCGCGATACACGTCGTAGAGCTTACCGGTGGTGCAGTTGTCTTTGTGCTTACGAGGAACCATGCATTCGTGGAAGAACGTGATGACCGTGCTGTTGTCCTCCATGTAGGTGTTACGCGCATCGAGAACACACTTTGGCTCAGAATAGCGGTAGCCGTTTCGGATGACATCCATTAATGCGGCAATGCACTTATAGACGATGCCTTCACGCTCGGCATACATCTTCTCCAGCAGCATCTTGTCCTGCCTGCTGTTTTCAATGACATTGTCGCAGTGTACGATCATGATGCGATCATAGACCCATGCGCCCGTATCACCGCCGAAGTGGGGCAGCTTGTTCATGCAGAACCACAGCAGGCCGCAGTAGGTATATTTGAATTGCTGTTCGCCCTTAAACTCGGCAAACACGCAGTCGCCGCCCGTCAGCAATTTGAATGCATTCAGCTCGCTCACCGTCATATATCGCATATCCGACGACCCCGCAAGCCGCATTCCGTAGATGCTGGACGTACCAAAGCGCGCCTCAATTTCCTTGAGGTCGATGCCTGTGAAATTATCCCTCCCAAGAAGCCGCTCACACAGCGCCTTGAGCTGGCTCTTGCCGCTGTTGCCGGGCCCCACGAGAAACAGCGACTTTTTCATTCGGTAGCCCCGAATGTTCGACAGACACGCGCCCATGAACTCCAGAAGGAGCTTTGTGACCGCTTCATCACCGCCGGTGAGTGTATGCATGTACATGTCAAATACCGGCGTCGGCGTGGCCTCACCCGTCCAGCGGCACGGAATTTGTATGGTGGAATACACGTCCGGCGAGTGTGGCATCAGGATCGGCTCACCGGAGGATAAGTCGAGAAGCCCATTTTCAAAGTTGATGATACTTTCGTCTGTATTCAAAGCATCCATCGGAATGTAGTTCAGATCGGTCGTTAAGAGTTGGTAAACCTCGTTGACCACGCTCATTTTCACAAGCTCTTCATTGAAATCCTCGATATACCGCTTGATCGCACCCTTGAGCATCTCCGGTGCGTACAGCCGGTAGACTCCGCCGTCATACACATAAATCTGCATCGTCTGCCTGCCGTTGTCGCGCACGAAGATATAATGTAGGTTTTCGCGCACATGCTTTGCCAGGAGCGGTGCGGAGACAATAAGAGTCCCGTTTTTGCCTTCTCGTATGAAGTTCGGCAGAGCGATCTTGCGCTCACGGTAGCTCTCCAACGCCATGCGGATTGTCGCCTCGCGGTAATCCCGCCGCTCCCACTTATCTCGATAGAGCGCGGATGCCCGAAACAGCCGGTCTATCTCCGCGGCATTGTCGCCCACGCGATTTGCCAGCATCGTGCATAACGCCGCGTCCGCCTCCGAGTGCGAGTGATAGCCGGAGATATCGCCCCGGTCATAAAGTGCTGAGAATTTGTCCAACGGCTTTTGCGATACCGGCTTTTTCTCCTCACGGCGCATGTCCTGATTAAGCGTCAGCAAGATCGCCTCGGTGCAGTCAGTACAGGGTCTGTCCTCGACGGCGTTTCCCGTAAACACGGCAAAGCGGTTCGTGAGCCCACCGATGTAAAGCTCCATGTCGTTGCCGGGATTTTTGGTATAGTACCGGTGATCGAGTTTGCGCTTTCTGTCAATGGTTTCTGTGGGTAGACCTGCAAAGTCGCATTTTCCGTACAGATGCAGTCCCGCCCCGCTCTGCGAATACTCGGCGTAGGTGTCGAAGCGGGATAAGATCTCCTGCACGAGCGGGTCGTCCAGCTCCTTGTGATCGATGTCGAGGAAGAACCAGCCCTGCGGGATCACAAAGCCCACACCGCTATACATATATTTTTGCGCGGCGGCGATGGCTTCATCATACCGCACCCAGGTGCCGCGGTATTCCTCGTTGGTACCGGTTTTGCTGCCGTGTGCCGAGCAGGGCACCTTCGTCATGCGCCCGTTTTTCTCAATTTTGTTCCAGCATACCCAGATCGGCATCGCCTTTAATTCACTGAGATTGTCCATTTTGATTCACCTCCATTCCGGGCATGTTGCCCCTCATAATACGGAGATTTGGGAGCCGTTTTGTGGGGGTATTGTCACAGAAAATTCCGTACTTTTTTCTTTGCGGCATTGATGGACTCTGCAATGCTGGAGAAATCCTTGCCTTCCAGGGCGGCAATTTCGCGGAATGACATACCGTCGGCGTACAGGATCAGTCTGCGAAACTGCGTATTGGACAAAACCTCCATGGCCTTCCACAGAGCCATATCCCGCTCCTTGCGCAGGAGGATTTGCTCCGGTGTCTCACGGTAGGCAAAGGCTTCACCCTCGTAATCCATGGCATCCATATGAAATTCGCAATGGTCGCGCTCCCTTCGGTCGGCGTTACCTGTGACACGCTTATCCTCCCTGAGAAACTCGGCAACCTCCTCGGTGACCTCCACCATGATGGGCTTACCATCCGCAGTGTAATCGTACTTAATAAACATTTTCCCGGCCTTTCCGCCTGAGCGGTAGAGCCGGGATTTCCTGAAATATAGCCTGACACATGATTTTGGGCGCACTTATTCAGGGGCACATACTTTTTCCCTCCGAAATTGGAGCTTTCAGTATGTATCCCGGCCCTATACGTAATCAGGCTTTCGATATTTTTGAATTTGTTCTTGTGAACAGCTTCAAAATAACATATACTGTTACATATACGCTAAGTGTAACTGTAACGCTATCTGTAACGGAGGCCGGGAAAGTGGCTTGGGATTTGCTATATGAATGGCAGCCATCGGCTGACCATACGACATCGATCATGGGTGCCGGCGAGATCGGCGGGATACCGGAGCTCGTATATAAGCCGATTCGGTTTAAGGAATATACATGTGAGCCATATAATCTTCAAACGTGGATAAAACCGAAAATCGCCGACAGCGACTCGTTTATGACCGAGCTCGATGCCAACGATGATTATGAATTTTTCACGGGGAAAACGATTTTTTGCGCCCTGTATAATCTTGGGAAGTACCTCAATGATGAGCGTGTCGATATAGGCGATCCGGTGGAGCGCATTGTGGAGTTTTGCACGGAGTATGTACATCCGTATTTTGTTGACGAGCTGGACGACTTAATAGATCAGGACGGATTTGGGGCGTATTTCATGCTGGAAAAGCAGGCGGCTTTCCGTGCAAATCAGTTCCTGCAAGACCTCGGCAGATTGTATAATGCAGCCAGCTTCTATTTTGCGCTGGAGGATGTCAAACGGAAAAATCCGGCAGCGGCGTTACATCTTGCCGAGGACGGGAGATTTTTCGATGGATTGCCGTTTTTTGAAAGGTATCTTCATCCGATACCGGAGGTCGAGTGGAACACAGACGACGCTTCGGATGCCTTTGATATTGTACAGGAAATGCAGAGAGAACAGCCGGTGCCGGGCAAAATTCCTCGCCTGTTCTATAAAGAGATGACGGGCAAGCTGGCGGATATCATGCCGGATTTTCGCGTGAGGGTCAAGGTAGAACCGAGAACCGAGCGCATGGTGCTGGCAGCCGACGTCAACTCTGTGTTCGACATTGCTTGGTTTGTGCTGGCAAGGCTCATTACCAGCGGCGGCCAAAGAGTCAAACAGGAAACAAACGCCGAAGGAACACCGAAGGAGCTCGCCGTCGTGATCTGCCCCAACTGCGGCGAAGCCTTTGCCCGCCGCTCCAACCGGCAGCAGTTCTGCACAAAAGAAGAATGCCGCAAAGCGCATAACGCCCTGCGGCAAAAGAAGTATCGGGAGAATAAGAAGCTGAAAGAATAGTAGCTCTTGCATAGACAGCAGTCACATGGAACATTCCGTGTGGCCGCTGTTTTTTGCCCTGACGGGCATTTTTAAGTTGACATTGGCATTTTCAAAGCGTAGAATTAACATAAAAGCTAATTAGCTTTTATGTTAATTTTTGCGATAGGAGGTGATGGTATGGTAGACAGATATGGAGAATTGGTGCGGCAAGCGAGAGATGCGAAAAACATATCAGCGAAGCAGCTATCCGAAAAACTAAATGTTTCAGCACCGTTTATTACAGACATAGAAAAGAACCGACGATTACCATCACTTCAAAATCAGAATAAAATAAAAAAACTGCTCGCAAGTAAGCAGTTCCCGGAAACATTATTTGATGACCTTGCAGCAGCAGACAATGAAGATACACGCATTGTTGCCGAAGACTTAGCGAAAATGATACGCAATAAACCTGAAGTTCGGGCCTTACTCAGGACTCTTAATAAAAAGAGACTATCTACTTCACAAATAAAAAAACTAACCGCTTCTATAGGAGGAAATGGAAATGCTACTGAATGAAATTTTAAAAAACACAAAATATAATGACTCTCTTTTCTCTGAGGAGGCACGGCAGTTTATCGAAAACGCCATTATTACCAAAACTGTCAAAGGCAAGGACGCCTAATTCATGGTATGCCAAAAGCGAGGAAGAGGCTGTGCGTCAGCTTTATCTCTTCAAGCTGTTTCACGAATACGGTTATCCCACAAGCCGTATCGAGGTCGAATTCCCGATTCATTTTGGCCGTGAAGTGAAGCGTGCTGATATTGCCATCATGGACAAGGATCGCCCAATGGTTCCCTATATCGTCGTGGAGTTAAAAAAGCCTAAGCTGTCTGACGGAAAGGAACAGCTGAAATCTTACTGCAACGCCACTGGTGCGCCCATCGGAGTGTGGACGAATGGCGAGCAACTTTCCTATTATAACCGCAAAGACCCGAACTATTTTGAACCTATTACGAATATCCCGAAAGTCTCAGAAAAGCTCAGCGATATTATCAACGAAAAATTCACTTATGAAGATCTGAAAAAGATTGATAGAATCAGCCAGCAGAAACGTTCTCTCCGCTCCCTTATCCAGAAAATGGAAGATGAAGTGCTTGCCAGCGCTGGTGTGGATTCTTTTGAGGAAATTTTCAAGCTTATTTTTGCCAAGCTCTATGACGAACTGATCTGTGAGCGTGATCCCAGTGCGTATTTGAAGTTCCGCAATTCCGGAGAAACGGATTTTGAACTGAAAGAGAAAATTCAGGGGATCTTTGATGATGCAAAGAAAAAATGGGAAGGCATTTTTACTGACGAAAGCAAGATTCTGCTTTCCCCTTCCCACCTCGCGGTATGTGTCGCAACGCTACAGGATATTAAACTCTTTAATAACAACCTTGACGTTGTGGACGATGCCTTTGAATACCTGATGAGCAAGGCGCAGAAAGGCGAAAAGGGGCAGTATTTCACGCCGCGTTACGTCATTGATATGTGCGTAAAAATGATGAATCCGTCCGTCAATGACAAGATCATCGACACGGCCTGCGGCAGCTCTGGTTTCACCGTTCACAGCATATTCAAGGTGTGGAAAGACATTCGCCGTGAAAAGGGATTACCGGAGGGTGAAGGCTTTACTGCCGCACAGCGTGTTCCTGAAGAAACAAACTTCGTGCGCGACAATGTGTTTGCCATTGACTTTGATGAAAAAACTGTCCGCGTTGCCCGTACGCTGAACCTCATCGCTGGTGATGGCCAGACGAATGTTCTGCATCTGAATACGCTGGATTATTCACGTTGGAACGAAATCACGAAGCAGGAGGATTGGAACGATACCTACAACGAAGGTTTCAAGAAGCTGAAAAAGCTCCAGCCTAAAGGGAGCAATGATTACAGCCAGTTTCAGTTTGATCTAGTCATGGCGAATTGGCCTCGTTTGATATATGTTATTTCAATCGCAGCTTGAATCGCATCATCTGTCATGCCGATAGTGATAATTCCTATCATTCGCTGTTTTTCTGACACGGTAAGAGTTTCAGAATTTCATCGTGTGAAAATGTTAAGAATACACCCGGCAGGAGCGTTTTATACTGCCGGGTGTTAAAAGTAATGTGATTATAAGGCTAAAAGGAAAAACAGACAAATTACTACTTTGCGAACAGATATAATATCTGATTTATACTGAGGTAGTTCTTATGTGGAACTGCGAATGACAAATTCAGTATCTAAAACCACACGGGTTTTGGGTGTATGCGGATTGGTGATCAGTTCATAAATCATCTCTCCTGCAAGGCTGCCGATCTGATTGCGCGGCTGACTGATTGTCGTCAGCGCAGGAGAACAGATTCGACTGAACATGGTGTTATCAAATCCCACAACAGCAAGCTCGTCAGGGACCACAATATGCTGCTGGTTAGCGGCTTGAATGACAGCGGCTCCGATAACATCTGATGTGGCAAAAATAGCGTCGGGGCGGTTTGGGGATTTCAGAAAATTCGAGGCAACGGCAAATGCAGTGTCATATGCAGTCATGCTGGAAATTTTATAAATGTATTTTTTCTCAAGCTTAATACCGGAATTCTCAAGTGCATCCGCAAAGCCTTTGTAACGCTCTATTGCAAATCTGGCCATCTCGTTGCTGTAGGTAAAAAAACCAATCCGACGTTTACCCTTTGCAATCAAATATTCAACGGCGTTACGTGCTGCACTGTAATTGTTAATTGTAATAGCAGAGGCATTAATCTCGGGATCATATTCGCAGCACTGCAGAACAGGAATCGTTATATTAACATCAATGAATTCTTGGGCACTGAAGGGCCCCATAAAAATGATGCCGGAGGGTCTCAACGCTGAGCACAGAGCCCTTAGTTCTGAGGTGTTAATTTTATCAGGTGTCAGGTATGATGTTGTAAAAAGACCGTAGCGAGAAAGAGTCTCAGAGATTGACGACTCAATCTCACCATAAAATACCGCATTTGATGTGGGAGCGACGACCAGGACGCCGTTGAACCGAGTCGATGGATTTGAAATTTTGCCGGCGTACCCCGATATTTTTACTTCTGATATGATGCGGCTGTAGGTATCTGCACTTACAGATTCCGGATTGTTCAGAGCCCTCGAAACGGTGGCAATGGAAATATTCAGATTGTCTGCAATATTCTGTAATGTTATTTTTTTATTGGACCTACCCGACATGCTGTTAACCATCCTTTCAATATGTTAACGTTATTCTAACACAAAACTACATTAATGTAAATATTACATTAAAAAAATGATTTAATGAAAAATAATGCAAAACTTACTGTCAGAATGGACAAATTGAATATTCAGCTATTATTCAAACATCCAATAATTTTTCGGATATGTTGACTAATTTTTGTGGAGATGATATCATTTGCCCGAAATAGCCGATAGGCTAAAATAATTATTCAGGAGAGATAATATGAAAAAAGTTACCAGCATTTTACTTGCATGTGTGATGCTTTTAGCTCTGGCCGCTTGCGGTCAGCAGGCAGCACCAGCCACCGAGGCTCCTCAGGCAACAGAGGCTCCCACAGAACCCGAAGCAAAGAAGCCCGTTATGGGAGTCTGCCTCTTTGCAATTGAGGCAGAGTATTTCACCAACCTTGCTCACTGGATGGAAGAAGCCGGTGCAGACCATGGCTGGGATGTAATTGTTGCTTCCGGTGATGCCAACGACCCTAGCTCTCAGATAGACATCATTGAGAACTTTGTGACTGCAGGAGTAGATGCAATATTCATTAATCCCATCAATATTGCTGCGGTTGAGTCCGCTCTAAAGAAAGCCAAGGACGCAGGCATCTTTATTTTCGGCCACAATTATCGCTATGAAGACAGCGAGGTTCCCAGTGTTTACCTTTGCGGCGATCCGGTTGAGGTCGGTGCTCGAATAACCAATATGGCCCACACCATCGCCGGCAATATGGGAGTTGACGATGCAACAATCGTTTGCGGCGCTATGAGCAGCCTTGACAACGAGAACAACTCCAACCGTTCTAAGGGTATGGTTGATCAGGCCAAGGCTCTTTGGGGTGATGATGCAGTCGTGGCAGAGAGCTTCCCTGGAAATGTTGAAGAAGCAATGGCAGCAGCAGAGAACATGTACACCAGCCATCCCGAGATTAATATGTGGCTGTGCTATAATGACGAGACTGCAAGCGGCGTTTACCAGTTCTACAAGGCAAACAACATGGATCAGAGCAAGGTCATTATCGTCGGCGCAGACGGCAATGCCGATATCCTCGAGGCAATCAATGCCGGTACCGCAGTTCGCGGAACACTGAGCCAGGCACTGAATGTCAGAACCCAGGACTTCTTTGCAGCTGCCGATATCCTTATTAACGGCGGAACTGAAGAAGAGGCACAGAAGGTTGCAGGCTACGACCTATATCTTGAAGTGGATGCAAGCAATGTTGCTGACCAGCTGGCAGCAGCAAACTGGAAATAATCTGGTTTAAAACGCATTAAATGCAGGGATGGATCGATTTTGCTGGTCCATCCCTGTATACAAAATGGAGCTGAAATTATGGATAACGATCTTCTTATTATAAAAGGCTTATCAAAAGCCTATCCGGGAGTACAGGCTCTGGATAGTGTGGATATTTCGTTCAAAACCGGAGAGGTTCATGCCATAGTCGGAGAAAACGGCGCGGGAAAATCAACTCTAATAAAATGTATTTCGGGTGCAATAACCCCTGACAGCGGTGAATTCATCCTTGACGGAGCCAATTTTTCGCTGCTGTCCCCCAATGATACGATCCAGCACGGGATCGTAACAGTATACCAGGAGCTTAATCTGATTCCGGCGCTTTCTGTTGCTGAAAATGTATTTGTCGGTATGAAGGTAGATAACAAGCGCCTGTTTGACAGAAGAACGATCGAAGAAAAATGCCAGAAGATAATGGACGGATACAGCATAGACATCAAAGCTGATGCGTTGGTAAAAGATCTGAGCGCCGCGCAGAGACAGCTTGTGGAAATAGTCCGTGCCATTTCGAGAGATGTCAGGATTCTTATACTGGATGAGCCTACATCTTCTTTGACAATACATGAAGCAGACTTTCTTTTTAAGACAATAAAGAGACTCAAGGCAGAAGGAATCACAATAATATACATTTCTCATGTGCTGGAGGAAATATTTGCGCTGGCAGATTCTGTTACAGTAATGAGAGACGGCAAGAAAATAACCACTATTCCCATCGGGCAGACCGACCGCAATGGGCTTATAAACATGATGGTCGGTCACGAGATGACAGAGACCTTTCCTCAAAGAACCGGTCATTCCGATGAAATCGTCCTTGAGGCAAAGAATATTTCAGGCAAAGGAGTCAACGATATATCTTTTTCCCTTCACAGAGGCGAAATCCTGGGATTTGCCGGGCTGGTAGGCGCCGGCAGAAGTGAGCTTATGCATATGATCTACGGTGCAATGCATAAGAGCTCGGGAAAGGTAGTTATTGAAGGAAAAGAAACGAAAATAAAAAATCCCCATGATGCAATCAGTAGGGGGTTGGGAATGATTCCGGAGGACAGAAAGCTGCAGGGCGTGTTCCTAAGAATGACAATCAGGGAGAACATTGAGTCGGCAAATCTGAAAAAACTCTGCAAATTCGGCGTTATGAACGGTAGAAAAGAAATTGCTCTCGCCGAAAGCTTTAGAGAAAAGCTGATGATAAAGACCCCGGGAATCAATCAGCTCGTGAATAATCTCAGTGGAGGCAATCAACAGAAGGTAGCTGTTGCGAAAGCAATGGCACCGGAGCCGAAGATCCTCATCTTTGACGAGCCCACCAGAGGAATTGACGTAGGCGCAAAGCAGGAGATATACAAGCTGATGAGCGCGCTTGTTGAACAGGGCCATTCGATAATAATGATCTCTTCCGAGATGGTTGAGCTTATGGGCATGGCCGATAGAATAATAGTTCTGCACAGCGGAGAATATGCGGGAGAGCTAAGTAAAGGCGAATATTCACAGGAGAAAATACTAAAACTTGCATCTGGAGAAATAACTGGAGGAAAAGAGAATGAAATTGCTTAAGCTGTATAAGAAGGCTGGAATATTGGTATTCCTCCTACTGGAGGCCGTTGTTTTTGCGTTTATTGCGCCGAACTTCCTTTCCGGCAAAAACATAATGAACCTGCTGCGTCAGGTGGCAATGCTGGGAATAGCAACTACGGGTATCAGCTTTATCATGATTGGCGGAAACGCGGCCGACCTTTCAATAGCCGGTCAGATTCCAACCCTGACAATGCTCTGCGGCGTGTTCATGAAGTGGTGGAATATTGACCCTGCCATCGCAATGGCCATGACACTGGCATTGGGCGTGTTTCTCGGATATCTCAACGGAACTATCATAAAGATTCTTAAAATCAACCCCTTTGTTGTCACATTGAGTACTATGACGATTCTGTCGGGTGTTGCGTTGCTTTTTACAGGCGGCGTGAGCATATCGTCGCTTCCGGAATCTTTCTCCTGGCTTGGACAGGGATACATCTGGAAGGTTCCTGCTCCCATCATAGTAATGTTTGCTTGCGTTTTTGCGGCTCAGTTTGTTCTGTCTAAGACTCATTTCGGTAGATCGGTATATTGCATGGGAGGAAATCCTGAGGCGGCTAGACTTGCAGGTATCAATATTGAGCGTGTCAGACTTTTTACATTCATGATTTCGGGATTCTTTGCGGCAATATCTGCACTGATGATCTCCTCAAGAACAATGATTGCTTCACCTACTGCGGGCTCGTCCTACGGCTTTGATACAATGACGGCGTGTGTTTTGGGCGGGATTTCCTTTGCCGGAGGTGAAGGACAGCTTTGGGGGGCTTTTGTCGGAGTTTTGATAATCGGCGTACTCAATAACGCAATGACGCTTATGAATGTGGGCTCATACTGGCAAAGTATTATAAAAGGCATAATTCTCGTGCTTGCATTGTACCTCGACAGAAAACAGCATGAAGTAAATGCGTAATTGATGAGGTGTTAAAATGAATATTATAACTGAAAACGGGAAACTTTCTATCAGAAATGAAGTGGGCCTGAAACTGGAGATATATCAATCCGAGGAAAACAGATACGGCTTCGGAACAATCTTTCTTAACGGAGTCCAGATAGGCGGATGTGAAAAATCCTTCCTCCATGAGGACAATCACTACGTTTGGGACAATTATCAGGCTGTTAAATACGAAATAGTTGAAAACACCGAAGATAAAGGTGTTATAAGATTCTACGGCACCTGCAATGTAATCGAAAAAACCGCAGAAGAATGGCCCCAGAATAATATCAGCTCCAACTGGATATTCACTATTGAGCTTGGCAGACTGTCTCACGCTTTCAAGCTAAATATGCAGGTAGAGCCCTACCTTTGGCCGGGCAGATATCACCCGATATATTTCTCTGCTCCTTTCTACTCTGACATGATGGAGTGTGTAAGCTATCCTATGGAAGCACCGGTCCTCCCTCCCTATACCGGCCACTGGACGATTACGCCCGACATAGGAAAAGTTCCCCTTATGCTGGCCAGAGAAAGGGTAGACGGAAAGACGATAAATGTGGGTATTGGCTATACCCTTGACTATGAGGGACAGGACTATACTCAGGGCGCTCTGTGGTACGATACAGTCAATCAGGACAGAGCGCTCAGACTGGATTTTCCGTACAGACATTACCCCATTCCTGCACAGCCCTCATGGGATAAAGCCGTATACGGGCTTGAACCTGAGCTTGGTCTGTTTAAGCACGGCAAGCCCTATACCTGCGATATGATCCTCGCTGTTGCATCCTCTCAGGCTGAGTGCGTCTGGGGATACAGGGATGCATGCGGCTTCAATAGCGACACCGTTGTAAAGCACGATGTGATGAAGGCCGTGAATAAGATGATGAATGGCTATAACACCAATGTTCCCACAATATATGTCAAGGGTAAGGGTTACAGAATGCGCGCCTGGGCGGATTCTGATGAGATTGCCAATTACTACGCCTTCATCACGTTCCAGTCGAATGCTCTGCTTTGCTATCTGCTGTACCTGACCTGGTGCCAGGACAACACTCAAACCTGGGCAAAAGAGCGAATGATGGAGATGACAGAGTTTGCTATCTCAAAACAGAGCGCTTCCGGCGCAATGCCAAGATGCTGGGATGTTGACAATGATATTCCTCACGGTATGGGAGACAACTATCAGGAAGCAGGATATGTATACGACATGATGTCCACCGGTGTCTGTGCTCAGTACACCGATATGATATGCACTCTCATGCAGCAGCGCGGGGAAGCTGTTCCTGACGGATGGAGAAACTATATCGAAAGATGCACGGACTGGATTGTGCGCGTTGTCAACAAGGAAAACGGCTTTGTTAGGGGAACATACAATTCCGAAGACAGGGGTGTGATGAACGGTATTGAAGCCCACTGTCTCTTTGCACTGAGATATTTCTGGAAGAAGACAGGAGAAGCCAGGTATCTTGATGCCATGAAGCTGTATGAAAACAGTATTCAAGAGAGATTTGGAATCAACAATGACTGGTATGACGGAATACTCGACAGCAACAATCTTAGGCCTCCCTATGAGGGAGAGCAGCCCAGAAATTACTACACGCTGAATCTGCTGAATCTTGCGGGATATTACCATGACCGTTATCTGGATTCCGGAGAAAAGAAATATCTCGACTGGGCAGAGGATACCTTTGCATTTGGCTGGATGGGCAGAATGCCTGTAAATATGCCTGGATACGATATGCAGACAAAGGGAGTCATTGAGGAACAGAATGTTTGGGTGTTTTACGATCTTCCTTGGCCCTTCAATTCCTCCTCGGGATTGGCCAGAATGGCGCTGACAACAAAGAATCCGTTCTACGCAGAGTACTATAAGCTGGCGGTAAACACTCAGCTTGAATTTGCACATCTTGATAAGGAGCATCCATTTTGCTCTCAGGTCCTCGGTACCTGCGAAGATAAACGTGCTCCAGCAAACAGGTTTGCAGAGATAGTAAATGGAAAGCATGGCATCTGGCTTACAGGCTATAGCACGCTCTTTATATACGATATGCTTGCGGATTATTCCTACTACTATCTTGGCGGCAAGGATTGGGGGGTCGGTATAGACAACGAGCCCGACTATAATCCCTTAGACAACGAGAGTGAGTATATTGCAGCCTGCAGAGGCAGACTCGTTTGGGCCGGATGGAATGACGGTATTCTTGAGGCAACTATAGAAGGCAACCCAGGTGACGAAGGAAAAATCGTTCTCTGCGGAAATGCGAAAAAAATCAGGAAAATTACCGTTAACGGGACAGAAAAAGAACCAAAATTCACCTATGACGAGAGACTTAGTCATATAACGCTATACTACAGCCAGCTTGATGAAAAGACAGAAGTAAAGATAATTCTATAAGCGTGGGAGTCATCTATGAAATGTTTAACGATTGATGTCGGAGGAACATATATAAAGTACGGACTGGTAGAAAACGGCATCATTTCATGCAAAGGGAAAAAACCTACTCCGGCAGTGCCCTTGAAATGGGGCGAGGATGTTGACGAGGAGCTGGCGATTCTCTTCCGGAAAAAGTACAGGGAATATTTCGATACATTGCGTGAAATATTCCTTGAACTAGGGGACGGGATAGACGGAATAGCAATGAGCGTTGCGGGAATTCTGGACTCTCGGACGGGATATGTCTATTCTGGAGGTGCTCTTTGCTACATATCCGAAATCAATTTCGCCGATGAAGTGAGCAGGCTTTGCAACGGAGTTCCGGTGACTATAGAAAACGATGCCAAGGCTGCGGCTATGGCAGAACTCTCATCTGGCGTACTTAAAGGAATAAAAGATGCTTCGGTTGTACTGTTCGGAACTGCTATCGGAGGGTGTACCATTTGCAACGGGGAAATAATACGCGGCAGCAACCAGTTCTCCGGAGAATTCAGCAGCATCAAACTTAGAAGCAGCAGCGGAACAAAGGAGACATGGGGGAACTTAGGTGTTCATACCATGTATGATGAATACGCAGCGCAGAAGGGAATCGAGAAGGGTGCAGTAACCGGAGAAATGCTGTTTGAAAAAGCCGAAGCGGGCGACAAAAAGGCGTGCGAAATAGTACGCAACTACTGCAGATTAATGTGTGAGCCCATATGCAATCTTCAGGTCGTTACAGATCCGCAGGTCATAGCGATAGGTGGAGGGATAAGTTCACAGCGACTCTTTATTGACATGCTCAGAGAAGAAGTTGAGCGATCCTGCAAAGAAATCAAATCACCGAATTATCCGACACCCACGCTGGTAGCATGTAAGTACAGAAATGATGCGAATCTAATTGGTGCATATTTACATTTTATCGATATCATGCAGGCTGAAGAAAATGAAAGGACGATGTAAGCATGGGTTTTCCAAAAAACTTTTTGTGGGGCGGAGCAACTGCTGCGAATCAGTTTGAAGGAGCGTGGAATGAGGACGGAAAGGGTGTATCCATGGCCGATGTATGTACCACCGGCGGAGTAAAAAAAGGTCGTGAAATCACTCTTGATGTGCACCCGGATTTGTACTATCCAAACCATGATGGCATTGATTTCTATCATCGTTATAAAGAGGATATTGCTCTTTTTGCGGAGATGGGGTTTAAAGTATTCAGATTCTCAATTGGGTGGACCAGAATTTTCCCCACTGGGCTTGAAGAAAAACCCAACGAAGCGGGACTTGCCTTTTACGACAATGTAATAGATGAGTGCAAAAAATACGGAATAGAACCGTTGATCACCATTTCTCATTATGAGATGCCCATGGAGCTGGCAAAGAAGTATAACGGGTGGCTAGGCAGAGAATGCATTGACAGCTATATGCGTTTTTGTACCGTCATATTTGATAGATATAAAGATAAGGTCAGATACTGGCTGCCGTTCAATGAGATCAATGCCGGAACAATGATGTTCGGGATATACCTGTCATTGGGAATCCTAAATGGGCATGACGGAAATTTCTCTGATGTAGAGGACAACCCTCAGCAGCGGTTTCAGGCACTTCACCATCAATTGGTTGCAAATGCAAAAGCAATCAAACTTGCTCATGAGAAATACCCACAGTTCAAAATGGGCAACATGATTGCATATCATCTTTCATATCCTATCACCTGTGATGCAAAGGATGTCCTTGCCAATGAGCATACAATGCGTATTCGCAACTGGCTGTGCTCAGACGTGCAGGTAAGAGGAGAATATCCCGCTTATATGACTCGCTACTTTGACGAAATGAGTGTTAAACTGAATGTAACACCTGAAGACATAGCAATTCTGAAAGAGGGAACCATAGACTTCTATACATTGAGCTACTATAAGTCAAACTGCAGCTCAGCAGCTTCCGATGATTTGGTCAACCCATATTTGCCCTCATCGGATTGGGGATGGCAGATTGATGAGATTGGACTCAGAATAGCCCTCAATCAGATCTATGATCGCTATCGTATCCCCATCATGGTTGTTGAGAATGGACTTGGAGCGTATGATACGGTTACAGAAGCTGGGACCATCGAAGACGATTATCGTATCGACTATCTGAAAAAGCATATCCAGGCACTAGGAGAAGCTGTGGAGGATGGTGTTGATCTTATCGGTTATACCACTTGGGGATGCATCGACCTCGTGTCCGCCGGAACAGGAGAAATGGATAAGAGATACGGATTCATTTATGTTGACCGGGATAATTTTGGAAATGGAACGCTTGAACGGAAGAGGAAAAAGTCATTCTTCTGGTACCAGAATGTCATCAAGACAAACGGAGAATTCTTAGGAGATATCGAGGACTAATTATTTGTTGTCTATTCCGGGTCTGTCCCAAATTTTGTGTAAACACTGCCGGGCAGTGCAAAACAGAGCAAAAATTTTTCAAGGCGGGAGCGGCGTCAGCTGTTGCCGCCTTGTCTACAAAATAACAGCAGTCTGAGAGCATGTCAAGGGCGGAGGCCTTGGCCTCCGTTTATCTCGACCCTTGACATGCCGGTGTGCAGCCGGTCAATCCGGCATACGATCCGCGAAGAACACAGCCAGTTGTGCGTGGATCGCGCTCCAGTCCTGCCGTCTGCCAGTCCATTTCTTTGTAATATCCATCATGGCCAGATACAGCATTTTCAGCAGGCTGTCATCTGTGGGGAACACGGATTTTGCCTTGGTCACTTTCCGAAGCTGTCGGTTAAAGCCCTCGATGGTATTGGTCGTATAGATCAGGCGGCGAACCTCCTGGGGGTACTTGAAATAGGTGCTGAGATTCGGCCAGTTGTCCCGCCAGGACGGAGAGATTTTGGGGTATTTCTTGTCCCAATGCTCGGAAAAGGTATCCAGAGCATCCAGAGCCGCAGACTCATCCACCGCGGCGTAGACCGCCTTCAAGTCTGCCATGAGCGCCTTTATGTCCTTGTAGGATACATATTTGCTGGAATTCCGGAGCTGATGGATAATACAGTTCTGAACCTCTGTCTTGGGGAACGCTGCTTCAATCGCTGCGGAAAACCCGGTCAAATTGTCCGTGCAAGCGATGAAAATATCCGCAACACCCCGGTTTTTCAAGCTATTGAGTACCGTTGCCCAGAATTTGGCGCCCTCATTTTCACCGACCCACATACCCAGAACGTCCTTCTTGCCGTCCAGATTGATGCCAATGGCAATATAGACAGCCTTCTTGACGATCTGCCCCTCGCTGCGCACATGGTAGTGGATGGCATCGAGAAAAACGACCGCGTAGATAGCCTCCAGAGGCCGCTGCTGCCATTCTTTTGCGATGGGCAGGATCTTCTTATCTGCAATGCGGCTTACGGTTGTATCGGACACTTCTACGCCGTAGATATCCTGAATATGCGCTTCGATATCACTCGTGGTCATGCCCTTGGCGTACATGGACAGAATCTTTTCCTCAATATCCTGGCTGATACTGGTCTGGTTCTTCTTCAGGACCTTGGGCTCAAATTCGCCTTTCCAATCACGAGGTACGGACACTTCCACATCGCCAAAGCTGGTCCGCAGTGTTTTGCTGCTGTGACCGTTGCGGCTGTCGTCCGTGTCCTTATTTTTGTAGTCATACTTGCTGTAGCCAAGTTCATCATCCAGCTCTGCTTCTAGGCCGTTTTCCATGAACTCGGCAATGGTCTCCTTGAACAGGCTCTGGATGTCCTCCATGCTGCCAATGTTCGCCATCTGCAGCAGTTCTCTGATTTTTTCCCGACGTGCATTTTCTTCTGGGGTGCGATTCTTTCTGGCCATAATAATTACCTCCAATGTGGTGCTTCTATTCTACACCACATCGGGGGGTTACACAAAGTTTGGGATGGTCTCGCTGCATGCTGTTTTATCTTTATACATCAATGTCAAACATGGCGAGAAGGCGCTTGAAGGTGTCCTGACCGTCAAGGCAGGTATCGATCAGATAGCCTTTTTCGTCCTCCCATTCGGCAAGGCCGCGGTAGTAAAACGCCTTTTTAGCATCTTCTATGATGAACGGTACGATGCCATAGTGCAGGCATTCCTTCAAGGCGATCAAGCGCCCGACTCTACCATTGCCGTCTTGAAACGGATGGATGCTCTCAAAGTCGTGGTGAAAAGCAATAATATCATCGACAGTAATCACATCAACCGCAGAATAGGAGGACAGCAGTGCCTTCATACGCGCCGGCACGTCCTTCGGCTTCGCGGTTTCCCGACCGCCGACCACATTGGCCCGCTTTTTATAATCACCAACCGCAAACCATGACAGCGAGGCATCCGCTGTGCCCTGCTTCAGAATGCGGTGCAACTCCTTGATGATCTCCTCCGTCAGCTCATCCTCGGCTACGTCGATCACATAGTCAATAGCCCGGAAATGATTGACCGTTTCGATAATATCATCGACGGGAACACCACCCGTGGCATTGATCGTCCGCGTTTCAAAGATCAGGCGCGTCTGATCCTCGCTGAGCTTGCTGCCCTCGATGTGATTGGAGTTATACGTCTGTCTCTTATACACATCTGACGCTGCCGACGATCTACTCTGTGTAGATC
>OJRG01000521.1_pt1 | contig 20595 bp, 20 predicted proteins | sample 1599121 | NCBI WGS metagenome assembly OJRG01 (sample SAMN03922528, study PRJEB24848) | human gut metagenome | isolation source: stool sample | host: Homo sapiens | place: Germany | collected 2010-05
TCTCGCTCACAGTTCTTGCCGATTTAATCAGAGCTTCCTTTATTATTTGCTGTTCCCCTTGACGAAAAGCCGGAAAAATTGTAAAATTCAAATATCCTTCACATGTCGATACATATTTCTTCATATGTGACGGATAGAGTAGGATAAGAAAAGAGAAGGAGGTAACCACCATGGACACCTTTGCAAATAGCGAATATCCGGAAGAAAATAACCCGGCTCCCGAAGCGAGTTTCGACGCCCCGCAGGAGCCGCAGAACGAAGCTCCTCAGGAACCACGGAATGAAGTTCCTCAGGAGCGCCAGAGCGAACCCCAGTCCGGCACCTATCACGCCGCCGGTACGGGCCGCAGGGAGTCTCCCTACGCCAATTCCCCCTATATGACCGGCCAGCCCCGGCCGTATCAGTATCAGTACCAGCCCCAGACGCAGCCGCCCGAGAAGCGGGAGAAAAAACCCCGTAGATCCGGCAAGTCGCCTTGGAAGACCGTTATCGCCGCCGTTCTCGTTGTGGCGCTGGTGGCTTCCGGCTGCCTGATCACGGCTTCCGGCGTCAACCGGAAGTGGGAGCAGAAAACCAGCCAGATCACCCAGCAGCTGGGCAGGCAGATCGACGACCTGCAAAAGCAGATCGACAGCGTTCCTGCCGCTGGCGGTACATCCGGCGCGCTCCCGGCAGCGGACGGTTCGGCCATGACTCCGGCGCAGCTGTATCAGAGCAATGTTGACAGCGTGGTCGCCATTTCCTGCACCATGCAGACCACCGCCTACGGCCAGACCGTTCAGGGAACGTCCTCCGGCTCCGGCTTTATCCTGTCGGCGGATGGCTACGTGGTGACCAACTACCACGTTGTGCAGAATGCAAGCAATATCACCGTCACCACCCACAGCGGCGACGAGTACGACGCTACGGTGAAGGGCTACGACGCCACCAATGACGTGGCCGTTCTGAAGGTGGAAGCCGAGGGGCTGTCCGCCGCGACCATCGGCAGCAGCGGCAATCTTTCCATCGGCGACATGGTGGTCGCCATCGGCAATCCCCTTGGCCGTCTGGCGGCAACGGAGACCGTCGGCTACGTCAGCGGCATCAACCGGGAGGTCACCACCGACAACACCGTTATCAGTATGCTGCAAACCGATGCGGCCATCAACCCGGGCAACTCCGGCGGCCCGCTGTTCAATATGTACGGCGAGGTCATCGGCATTACCACGGCCAAATATTCCGGCACCACCAACTCCGGCGCGTCCATCGAGGGCATCGGTTTCGCCATCCCCATTGACGACGTGATGGGCATTATCTCCGACCTGATCGACTACGGCTACGTCACCGGCGCTTACATGGGCATCACCGTGAAGGACAACGACAAGGAAGCCGCCGCTCAGTTCGGCCTGCCCACGGATGGCGCTTACGTCGTGGACGTGACGCCGGGCAGCAGCGCGGACAAAGCCGGTATCCAGTCCAAAGACCTGATTACCGCAGTGGACGATCACAAGATCGCCACCAGAACCGACCTGACCCGCGCTCTGCGGAACTACAAGGCGGGCGACACCGCCCAGATCACCGTCGTTCGCAGCGGACGGGAACTGACGCTGACCATCACCTTTGACGAGAAGCCCCACAGCACCACCGTCGAGACCGCCCCGCAGGAGGATTCGTCCATGCCCAGCGAGGGGGACTACAACGACTGGTACGAATACTTCCGCCGTTTCTTTGGCGGCTGATGATTGAACAAAGCAGCAAATTGCCCCGGACATCTTTGGATGTCCGGGGCGTGCTGTTTTTATGGGATTACTTGCCCAGCAGCGCGGTGATGTCCGCGTCAGCCAGTGTGAAATTGGCTTCGCCGCCGGAGAGGGTCAGGCGGTAGACGTCCGAAGACGCGCCCTTGGCGATGACCTCGGCCAGAGAGAAGCTGACGGAGATGGTGCCGTTGGTAAAGGTGATGGTATCGATGCCCCGGCTTTGCAGGGTTTGCAGCCCGGAGATCGCGCCTTCCAGAATGGCGATGTCGGCCTGGGCGGTGAGCAGCAGAACGCCGTCCTCCTGCTTAGCCTCCACGGGGAGCGCCTTGCCCGCGTCGTCAATGACGCGGTAGAGCGCCGCTTTGACCGGCTGGGGTTCTTCTTCAACAGCAACGGGATCGGGCGCGGGCTTCGGGAAGCTGCTGCGGGGCTTGGGCTGGGGGATGTCAAAGGTCGTTCCGGGGTCTAAGCGCTCGACGCTGCCGTCGGGAGACAGGCCGGAGGTGTCCGCAGCCCCCTCCTGAGCAGTTGTCCCCTGATGCGATCCGCCCGCGCCAATGGCCGCACCTGCGCCGTCCATACTGTCGCCCACGCCGCCGGCGGCCTTTACATTTGCGCTGCCAGAAATGGAGATGTTCGTCCCTTGTCCGACGATGCCATTGCCGAGGCGACAGCCGCCGCCGATACCTGCGGCGCATGTGCCGCCTATGGCGATCACTTCGGCGTCGGAAATGGTGATGTTGTCGCCGTTGGAGCCAATGCTGCCGCCGATACCCGCAGAGAAATTGCCGCCCACCGCCGTGACACGTCCGCCGGTGATTTTGAGATTGCTGCCGCCGCCGGCGTTTGAACTCTGAGACCCGCCACCACCAATGCCTGCGCCGCCAATACGGTTGGGATTGTCTTCTTTTCCTACGGCTGTGACATTTCCGCCGGTGATGGTGATGTCGGAGGCACCGCAATACCATCCGCCGCCAATGCCTGCGCCGCCGCCGTTGCCGGTGGCAAAAATATCGCCGCCGGTGATAGTGATATTGCCGACGTTGTAGTTACCGGATGCGAGACGGTCTTCACTGCCGATGCCCGCGCCACCGTCGCCGCCGACGGCTACCAGCTGGCCGGAGCCGGATTCGGAGCCGATGGTCAGATTGCCGCCGTTGCCCTTTTCCACACCGGCGCGTGTGTTTCCGCTTTGCAGGGTGTTGTCCAGTTCAACGTTCAGGTTGACGTTGCCGGCGCCCTCGGTTCTCACCGCCGCGTCGCCTGCACCCTTCGGCCCTGCGCCGCCGGTGGTGTCGATGTTGGTGTCCTCCAGGGTCACGTTGGCCGTCGCCCCCGCGTCCGCCCTGATGGTGACATTGTTGGTGGTGGAAGCGGAAGAATCCCGGTTCCGGATGACGGGGGCGGAATCCTCTTTGGTCACGCCGCCCTGGCTGACGTTCTGGCCGCTATCGGTGGCGGAGACGGTGATGCTGTCGTCCTCCAAGTACCAGGTATCCGCCATCGCGACGGTGGGCAGAAAGACCGCGATCAGTACCAGAGAGACGAGCCGGGTCAAAAGCTTTCGGATGTTCATAGCGTTGCCTCCTTACAGCGGGAAGGTTTCATGGTGTACAAACCAATCATAACATGGATTGGAAGAAAATGCAAGGGGATAAACGGATTTATTTCGGAAGCATCTGCCGGTTTCCCTGTTGCAAAGGGTTCCCATTTGTGATAAGATAGCTGTAACTATATGCTGGAGGGGAACCATGGACGACGCGACTTTGAGAAATCAGATCGGCTCCAATATTGCCGCGTACCGCAAGCAGGCGGGACTGACCCAGGCGGGACTGGCGGAAAAACTGAATTATTCCGACAAGGCCGTCTCCAAATGGGAGCGGGGAGAATCCGTGCCGGATGTGATGACGCTGGTGCAGCTGGCAGAGCTGTTCCAGATACCGGTGGGGGAACTGCTGGCCGACCCCAACGCCCTGCCGGGAAACCCCGGCACGCTGGAGCGGGCCATGACGCAGGTGTCCGAAAAGGCGCTCAAGCGCAGGGCCAACAAGAATGTGATATTAGCGCTGTCGTCCACGCTGGTGTGGTTCATTGCGCTGCTGATATTCGTCATCATGTCCTCGTTCAGGGCCGTGGAGCGCTACAGCTGGCTTGCCTTTTTCTACGCCGTACCCATCAACGCCATCGTGATGCTGAGCCTGCTGTCGGCGTGGCACGATTTCCGGAAAAACCGGCTGCTGATCTCCGCCATCGTGTGGGGATTCCTGATCGCCATTCATGTTTCCGGACTGCTGATCTTCCGGTATAATTTCTGGAAAATTTACCTTCTGGGCATTCCGGGGCAGATCGCCATTTTCCTGTGGTTCCGGATGTTCCACCCGGTGAGCGAGAAAGCGGAGGGTACGGACAATGGATAAGACGGAACTGCGCCGCCGGATTCGGGAGAAAAAACGGGCGATGACGCCGGAAGAAATTGAAGAGCGGAGCCGGGAGCTAGGCCGCAAGTTTGCCGCGACGGAAGCCTATCGCAAGGCCAAAACCATTTACGGCTACATGCCCTACAACCAGGAGGTGCGCACCGTCCCCATGCTGGAGCAGGCGCTCCGGGACGGAAAAAAAGTGGCCGTGCCCAAGTGTTACGGCGACGAAATGAAGTTTATTTACTTGGACGACCTGACCAAAGTGGCGAAGGGTTACGCCGGGATTCCGGAACCCATCGCGGACGAGCCGGTCGCCCATGACGAGACGGCGCTGGTGCTGATGCCCGGGCTGGCCTTCGACCCCCAGGGACACCGCATCGGCTACGGCGGCGGTTTTTACGACAAGTTCCTGTCCCGGGAGCCGAACCATCCCACGCTGGCGCTGTGCTACGATTTTCAGATGCTGCCCCATCTGGACACCGAGGAACATGACATCCCCGTGGACACGGTGCTCTGGGCGTAGGCGCATATATACAAGGAGAGAAAGATATGCAGTTTGTCATTGTTTTGCTGATCGCAGCCGCCGTGTTCGGCGTGTGCTATCTGGTGGATAAGGGCTTTTCCAAGGCGTTCCGGGGCAAGGCGCAGCACCGTTCCGGCATGGCCGTCCGGGCGAACAAGCGCTTCGGCGTGTTCGGCGTGGTGCTGACGGTGCTGGGCGTCATGGCGTTCTGCATTGGCATCGGCGACGGGCCGGTGCTGATCGTGGGCGGCCTGATCGTGTTTGCCATGGGCATTTTTTTGGCGGTGTACTACCTGAGCTTCGGCATTTTTTACGACGGGGAAAGCTTCCTAATGTCCCGGTTCGGGAAGAAGGACGCTGTGCATCGCTATGAGGAGATCGTAGGGCAGAAGCTGTACGTGGTGCAGGGCGGCAGCATCGTGGCGGAGCTGTACCTGAAGGACGGCTCCACTGTCAGTCTGCAATCCACCATGGACGGCGTGTATCCCTTTCTGGACACCGCCTTCGCCGGTTGGTGCCTCCAGACGGGGCGCGACCCTGAGAGCTGCGACTTCCACGACCCCAGCAAGAGCCTGTGGTTCCCGCCGGTGGAGGAAAGCTGATGGCGCACATTCCCAGCGGAACGACACAGGAGCTGAAGTTGGTCATCTTCCGGCAGGCGCTGGAAGCCGCCGACACCCCCAGCGACAAATACGATATCAAAAAGTGGATATACGCTCCCAATTTTTACTCGGAATACCGTTACATATTGGGGACGCGGGGGAAAAAGCCGCTGATCTGCATTGGCATCAACCCCTCCACGGCCAGACCCGACGCGCTGGACAATACCCTCAAATCCGTGGAGCGCATTGCCCTGGGGAACGGGTTTGACAGCTTCATCATGTTCAACGTCTATGCCCAGCGGGCGACCTCTCCCGACGATATGGAAAAGGTCTGCAACCCGCTGCTCCACGCGGAAAACCTGAAAGCGTTCCGGTATGTGCTGTCTCTTTCGGAGCATCCGGTGGTGTGGGCGGCATGGGGCGCGATTATTGAAAAGCGGAAGTACCTGCCCGACTGCCTGCGGGACATGCTGCTGGCGGGGGAGGAGTACGGGGCGGAATGGTGCTGCGCCGGTGCCATTTCCCGGAAGGGACACCCCCATCATCCGCTGTATCTGCGGAAGGATGAGAAGCTCAGGCCTTTCGATGTGAAAGCGTATCTGGAACAGTTATAGAAAAATTAAGGGTCGGTGGCTTCACCGACCCTTGTGCGGCATTTGGAATACGGAGGATTTCTTATGAAATTGCTGATTGCGTCCGATATTCACGGCAGCGCCTTCTGGTGCCGCTGCCTGTGCGACCTGATCGAGATGGAACGTCCGGACAGGCTGATCCTGCTGGGAGACTTGCTGTACCACGGCCCCCGGAACGACCTGCCCCGGGACTACGCGCCGAAGCAGGTGATCCCCATGCTGAGCCAGTACCGGGAAAACATCATCGCGGTTCGGGGCAACTGTGAGGCGGAGGTTGACCAGATGGTTCTGCCTTTTCCCTGCATGGCGGAGTTTTCCCAGCTGCTTCTGGACGGGAAAACCTTCTATCTGACCCATGGACATCACCACAACCCGGATAATCTTCCGCCCCTGCCGGAGGGGAGTGTGTTCCTGTTCGGACACACCCATGTGAAGATGGACGAAGTGCGCTCCGGCGTCCGCTGCCTGAACCCCGGCAGTGTCTCCATCCCCAAGGACGGGAGCCACAGCTGTCTGATTTATGAAAACGGAGAATTTTCTTTTCGGATTTTGGAGGAATGACCGTGGATTCGACAGAATGCGAGACCTGCTGGTATTATGATTATGATGAGGAGTACGACGAATACTACTGCATGATGGATTTGGACGAGGACGAGGTTTACCGCATCGCCAATTCCCCCTCCCGGCACTGCCCCTTTTACCGGCAGGGCGACGATTACACCCTTGCAAGGAGACAATAGATGAAACGATGGTATCCCGCGCTGATCCTGCTGTGCCTGCTGCTGGCGGGCTGTTCCGGGAAGGGGGAGGAAACGACGTTCCCCACCCAGACGGAGGCCGTTCCCGTGGAAGCAGCGCCGCCTGCCGGGCTGCATGACCCGGATGACCCGGTGGAAGTGCGTTACGGCGACGCCCTGCGGGCGTATCCCCTGAGCGCTGCCAATGTGGCCGGAATGAAGGCCATGGGCAGTGACCTGCTGGTGTTCTCCGACACCGAGGTCAGCACCCGCATCACCCGGCTTTCCGGGGAGGAACTGTACATAGCAGCCACCGCCCGGCTGGATTTTGGCCTTACTCCGGATAACCCGTCCCTACAGGTCACGGAAAGCGGCCTGAGCTATTTTGACCCGGTGAACCGGCAGACGGTGGTGCTGGATGCTTCTCTGCGGGAGATCACCCACATTCCCGTGCCGGAGGACTTGGAGGGAACGCCCCTGCTGTCCCGCGACCGGGAGACCTTGTACTACTGCACAAAAGCGGGCGTCCGCGCATGGAATCTGGAAACGGGCATCCGCCGGGTCATCAAGGAAGCCGGGTTCGCCCAACAGAGCGTGACGGGGCTGCACCTGAACGACACCGTCCTGCAATGCCGCGTGGCGGACAACGAGGGCAATGCCAGCACGCTGCTGCTTTCCACGGAAAGCGGGCGGATATTATATGAAGGGGCGCAGGAGCTGACGATGCGCTCCCGGGGCGACAGCTATTTTATCTCCTTCCCCACAGGCTGCACCCGGGCGCTGCTGTTCGGGCAGGCGGGGGAGGAAGCCCCTCTGGCGCTGACCCCGGCGGAGCTGAGCGGGGAGGACTTTCTTCTGGAGACCTTCGCCGACGCGGTGACGGCCAGCGTTGCGTCGGATACGGAGATCAAGCTGGACTATTACGATCTGGAAACCGGACGCCGCCGCAGTTCCGTGACCCTTCCGTTCTTCGGCCTGCCCCTGACGGTGGAGGAGTCCGCCGACGGCTGGGTCTATTTCCTGCTTTACAACAACGACGGTCGGCCGGTCATTTACCGCTGGGACACAGCCGCGCTGGAATTCGCCGTTTCCGACACGGAGGTCTACACCGGCCCCTATTATTCCAACCAGGAGCCGGACTATCACGGGCTGGTGTGGTGCGAGTATTACGCGAGAACCATCGGCGATACCTACGGCGTTGAGGTGCTATTGTGGGAGGACGCCAATCTGGTGCAGCCATGGGACTACAATTTTGAAACGGAATATCTGGTGCCGGTTTTCAAACGGGAGCTGGACTGGCTGAACGAGCGCCTTGCCAATTTCCCGGAGGGGATGCTGGAAGCTGCAATTTCCCATTTTTCCTCTCTGAAGATCTGTCTGGTGCGGGAGATCATCGGCAGCGCCGAATCCGGCAGTGTGAGCAGGGCGAACGGCATTCAGTTTATGAACGGAACGGACGCCTACATCGTACTGGCGGCAGGGGACACCTCGGAAAAAGCGCTGTACCACGAGCTTTACCATGTGATGGAGACCCACATCTTAGGCAACAGCATCGCCCTCGACCAGTGGGCAAAGCTGAATCCCGTAGGATTTGAGTACGACTACGATTACCTTGCCAACGCTCAGCGGGACGGCAGCGAATTTTTGCAGCCGGACACCCGCAGCTTTGTGGACACCTACTCCATGAGCTATCCCAAGGAAGACCGGGCGCGGATTTTTGAGTATGCCATGACGGCGGGAAACGAGCCGCTATTTGCGGCCTCGCCCCTGCAATACAAGCTGAAAATGCTGTGTCAGGGGATACGGGAGGCTTTCGGCCTGAAAAAATCTACGGAAAACTTCCCGTGGGAGCAGTACCTGAATCAGCCTATGGCGTACACGGGAAAATAACAAAAGCGCTGTCATCCGGAACCGTTGGTTCCAGGTGACAGCGCTTTTTCATTATGGATTTGCCGCTATGTAGTTGATTCTGACGGTAAACGATCAGTCCTCGGGGAACAGCTTTTCCCGGCAGTAGCGGATGATGGCCTTTCGGGTGATGAGGCCGATGAACGCGTCCTTGTCGTCTACTACAGGAACAAAGTTCTGATTGGACGCCCGCTCCACCAGCTCGTGCATGGAGGTGGTGACCCGGACGGGGACGTTGTCCTTTCGGCGGGCAATCTCCATGACCCGGCGGGCTTCGGCCTGACGCATATCCATGTAGCACATGTTCTTCATGGCCCACAGAAGGTCGCCCTCTGTCAATGTTCCCCGGTATTCGCCACGGTGGTTGAGAATGGGAATCGCGGCGTAGCCTGCGGATTCCATCTTTTCCAGTGCCTGCCGGATGGTATAATCATCGTACAAATATGCACACATCGCCTTTGGTGTCAGAAAAAACAGAATGTTATTCATGGGGTTCTCCTTTTCGGCGCGGCTGATTGGGAGGATGCCTTACTGCCGCCTTATACATTATAGCATAAACGAAACGGAAAAGTATGAAATTTTCTTGTTAATTTGCAACCGGCCAACCAAAAAATCACGACGGTTTTTGTGCGGAATGACGGTTCTATTTTCCAAAGTGAAAATCAGAAAAATCGAAGGTCGCGAAATAGTCCTCCGGCGTCTCGGCGCGGCGGATGAGCTGGAAGCTGCCATCCTCTTTCAGCAAAACCTCCGCGGAACGGAGCTTGCCATTATAATTGTAGCCCATGGAGAAGCCGTGAGCACCGGTGTCGTGAATGGCTACAATGTCGCCGATCTGGATTTCCGGCAGACTCCGCTCGATGGCGAATTTGTCGTTGTTTTCGCACAGACCGCCGGTGACGTCATAGACGTGATCCAGGATGGCGTCCTCCTTGCCCAGCACGGTGATGTGGTGGTAAGCGCCGTACATGGCCGGGCGCATCAGGTTGGCGGCGCAGGCGTCCAGACCCACGTATTCCCGGTAGATGTGCTTTTCATGAATGACGGTGGAGATCAGGTGACCGTAGGGCGCCAGCATGAACCGGCCAAGCTCGGTGAAAATGGCGACGTCACCCATGTCGTTGGGGGTCAGGATCTCCTCATATTTCACCCGCACGCCCTCACCGATGACGCCGATGTCGCATCTGGGCTGCTCGGGGCGGTAGTCCACGCCGATGCCGCCGGACAGGTCGATGAAGGAAATATGCGCGCCGGTGGCGTTGCGCAGCCGCACCGCCAGACGGAACAGCTGCCCGGCCAGAGCGGGGTAGTATTCATTGGTGGTTGTGTTGGAGGCAAGGAAGGCATGAACGCCGAAGTGCTTCGTGCCCAGCTTCATCAGCCGGGTGATGGCCCCTGCCATCTGGTCTTCGGTCATGCCGTATTTGGCGTCCCGGGGCATGTCCATGATGGTGTTGCCAAGAGAGAAGGAACCGCCCGGGTTATACCGCAGACATACCGTCTCGGGGACCGGCCCCATGGATGCCAGAAAATCCACATAGGTGGCATCGTCCAGATTGATGTACACGCCCATATCCCGCGCCTTGCGCATATCCAGTTCCGGGGTGACGTTGGAGGAAAAGACCACGTCGTGTCCCGTGATGCCCACGGCCTCGGACAGCAGCAGCTCGGTATAGGTGGCGCAGTCGCAGCCGCAGCCCTCCTCGTGGAGAATTTTCAGCAGGAAGGGGTTGGGGGTGGCCTTGACGGCAAAAAACTCCTTGAAGCCGGGATTCCAGGAGAACGCCGCCTTCAGCGCCCGGACGTTGGCGCGGATGCCGGCCTCATCGTAAACATGAAACGGGGTAGGGATCTGCTCGCGGATCTCCTTCGCTTTTCCCAGAGTCAAAAAAGGTATCTTTTTCATAGCTCGAACCCTCTCTATTCTATGCAAAAAAACGGCGTACTTTACGCCGTGACTAGGAGAATTGTATTGTATGGAAGGACATTTGTCAACCCCGTATCCACTTCTCACCCCGGTAGAAACCGAATTTCTCCGCCGGGGAGAGAACTCGACAAAATGGCGGTTTCTTTTTTGTGAAAAATGTGCTATACTCCCTCCATCTTCACAAAGGAAGGAAACCAAAATGAAACGAACGAAATTGTCCGACCGCCAACTCCCGGATTACAGCCGGGGCGAAGAGATCATGAACATGGTCACCCACATCGTCGGCGGCGCTGTGGGCGTCGTGGCGCTGACGCTGTGCGTCATTTTCGCCGCCCTCCACGGCAATCCCTGGGGCGTAGTCACCTCCGCCATTTACGGCAGCGCCATGGTCACCATGTTCACCATTTCCAGCGTCTACCACGGTCTGAAGCCAACGCTTGGCAAAAAGGTGATGCAGGTGATCGACCACTGCACCATTTATTTCCTCATCGCGGGAACCTACACCGTGATTTTGCTGTCCGCCATCCGTCCGGAGAATCCCGTCCTTGCCTGGGTGCTGTTCGGCTTTGAGTGGGGCATGGTGGCGCTGGCCACGACCCTGACGGCCATTGACCTGAAGAAATACCGGGTCTTTTCCATGATCTGCTATATCGGCATGGGCTGGGCGATCATCTTCTTTGCAAAGCAGGCAATGCAGGCGCTGACCTTCCCGGGCTTTCTGCTTCTGCTGCTGGGCGGCATTGCCTACACGGTCGGCTCCATTCTGTACGGATTGGGCAAGCGCAGGAAGTGGATGCACTCCGTATTTCACATTTTTGTCGTTCTGGGGGCGCTGCTCCAGTTCTTCTGCGTGCTGTTTTATGCAATCTGACGAAAAAATCAGGGTCACGCCACTCCCCGGAAGGAAAAAAACCGCCATAAATTTGTTTAATGCTACGAAAATCTTTTTTCGCCATACTAAGGGTTGATTTGTTCACGGTTTAGACATATAATGATACTCGCCAGGCGGTGATACGCCACCGCAGGGTAACTAAACTAAGGAGGAAACCTATGCTTACTTTCATTCTCTGCATTGCAGCTCTGGTCGTCGGCTACATCTTCTACGGCAAGCGCGTAGACAAGATCTTTGGCTCTGACGACCGGGAGACGCCTGCCATCACGCTCAACGACGGTGTTGACTTCGTCCCGATGAAGGGTTGGAAGATCTTCCTGGTTCAGCTGCTGAACATCGCCGGTCTCGGCCCCATCTTCGGCGCTCTGAACGGTGCTCTGTTTGGACCTGTCGTCTATCTGTGGATCGTCTTCGGTACCATCTTCGCCGGCGGCGTCCACGACTATATGTGCGGTATGCTGTCCATGCGGCACAAGGGCGCCAGCATTTCCGAGATTACCGGTACTTATCTGGGCAAGGTCATGCTGCAGGTCATGCGCGTGTTCTCCGTCATCCTGCTGGTCATGGTCGGCGTCGTGTTCTCCAAGGGTCCCGCCGGTCTGCTGGCTCTGCTGACCCCCGAGAAGCTGGACGCTACCTTCTGGCTGTGGGTCATCATCATCTACTACTTCATCGCCACCTTCGTTCCCATCGACAAGGTCATCGGCAAGATTTACCCCATCTTCGGTATCTGCCTGATCATCATGGCCGTCGGTGTTGCGGGTGTTCTGCTGTTCTCTCACGAGTATCAGATGCCCGAGCTGTGGAACAACTTCTATAACCAGCATCCTCAGAACATCCACATCTGGCCGTTCATGTTCGTCACCGTGGCCTGCGGCGCCATCTCCGGCTTCCATGCCACGCAGTCTCCCATGATGGCCCGCTGCTGCACCTCTGAGAAGCAGGGTCACAAGGTGTTCTACGGCGCAATGGTCGCCGAGGGCATCATCGCCATGGTCTGGGCGGCTGCCGGTGTTTCCTTCTACGAGAACACCCAGGCTCTGCTGGAAGCCGGTGCCGGTGTGAACGCTGTTGTTTACGAGATCTGCACCACCACCATGGGCAAGATCGGCGGCGTCCTGGCTATGCTGGGCGTTATCGCCTGCCCCATCACCTCCGGTGATACCGCTTACCGCAGCGCCCGTCTGACGCTGGCCGACTGGTTCAAGATCGACCAGAAGGATTGGAAGAAGCGTCTGCTTCTGACCGTCCCCCTGCTGGGCGTCGGTGCCATCATCTGCCAGATCGACTACTCCGTGGTATGGCGTTACTTCTCCTGGTCCAACCAGACTCTGGCCATGATCGCTCTGTGGGCGGCTGCCATGTATCTGGCGCAGAACAAGCGCAACTACTGGATCTGCGCGGTTCCTGCCACCTTCATGACCGGCGTTTCCATCACCTACTTCTTCGCGGCCGGCGAGTGCCTCGGCCTGCTGTGGAAGCCTATGGGAATTGCCGAGAGCGTGTACTATCCCATCGCCGTTGTCGCCGGTGTTATCGCCGCAGTCGGCTTCCTGGCGCTGTTCCTGAAGAAGAGCGCAAAGTACAAGACCAGCACTCTGGCACAGTAATATTATCCTCTTATGGCCTCCCGCTTTACGGCGGGAGGCCATTTTTGGATTGCCGTATGCTGCCCGCACGCCTCTGCGGACGGCCTGCGAAGGATTCGCGGGATAAAATGGTGTTAACCATTCTATCGAGAAATAATGACAGACCCTGATAGGAACCCCGTATGACATGCAGAAACGGCGCCGGATGGCGCCGTTTCTGTTTGCAGCATTAGGTCAATATTTCCGGGACAGGAGAGCCTCGGCTTCCTCACGGGTGATCTCCCCGGCATTGCACCGCGCCATGATCTGCACGTCCTTGTCGTTGAGCTTGTAACCCAGATAGAAGAACGTGGAAATAATCATGCCGATGACAGGCACCAGAGCGTACACAATCCACAGTCCCTCCAGCGCTCCCGCGCTCTGCTGGATGTTCAGCGCCTTCAGCGTCTCGAAGCTCTCCGCCTCCACGGAAATCCAGTGGAAGCAGCCCAGCAGCGCCAAAGCCAGCGAGGACGAGACCGCAGCGGTGATCTTCACGGAGAAGGTCTGGATGGCGAAGGTGATGCCCTTGGCACTAATGCCGGATTTATACTGGCCGTACTCGGCGCAGTCCGGGGTGAACATGAAGGCGAGAATGCCCACGATGCTCATGGGAACGGTGCGGACGCAGGTCAGCGTCAGGAACAGCGCCCGGTTTTCGTAGCCAACGAAGAAAATCACCAGACCTAAGATGATGTTGACGATGTTGCACCAGAAAAGCGTCTTGAATTTATCCAGCTTTTTCAGGATGGTGGGCATGAGCATGGCGGCGAAAACACCCGGCACCATGTTCAGCAGATTCAGGACGATGGAGTAAAGGGAGTTGCCGAAAAGATAGAAGGAGACGAACAGCGTCACGGCGGCGGAGGTTTTCAGCGCGTCGGTGGCGCAGTAGCCGCCGTAGTAGGTCAGCAGGTATTTGTTCTTCCCCAGATAGGAGAACATCTGCCGGGGAGAGAAGTTTTCGTCTTCCTCTTCGGGCTTATAGTTGCGCTCCTTGCAGTTGAGGGACAGGGGCACCATGGTCAGGGCGCTGAAAATGGACAGCGTCGCAATGGCCAGACTGGCGCTCATGCCCACATTTTCACTGATGAGGATGGGCAGCACAACGCCATAGATCAGCACGCCCGCCCCGGAGAACACCCGGTTGACGGAGAGCAGGGTGTTGCGCTCCGGCAGATTGTCGGTCATGGTGTTCAGCATGGCGTAGGCGGGAATGTCCGTCAGAGTGTACACAGTGTCCCACAGCACGTAGGCCACGCCGAACCAGACAAGTTTCCCAGTCTCCCCCAGCGCCGAGGGAATGGAGAACAGGATGATGGTCACAATGGGGATCAGTGCGGTGGAAATGCGCAGCCAGGGCAGACTTTTCTGCCCGTTTTTGAATTTCACCTTGTCGAAGATGAAGCCGAAAATGGGGTCATTCACGGCGTCCCAGATCTTGACGATCAGCAGCACGATAGCGACCTTGGCAAGGTTCACGCCCTGCATGGCAAGGTAGGTGGAGATAAAAGCTGCCGTGATGTTGTAGTAAATGTTCTGCCCGATGAAGTATGTCCAGTAGCTCAAGCGCTCCTTGAAGGTGGTCATATACCCCGGATGTTTGTTCGCCATAGCGATCCGCCCCTCTCTTTACAATGAATGTATTCTACCATTGCGGAAAATGGAAGTCAATCGACGGAGAAATCTTTGACATTTTGAACGGAATTTGGTAGTATAGGAAGGAAAAAAGCGCCCCGTTTTTTGGCAGATTGTCATGGGGTGGAGGATAAGGAAAGGAACGCTATGGCCAACGTCATTGAAATAACGGATTTCTCCGCGCCGGAGCTGGACGTGTATGCCCGGCTGACGGAGGCGCAGCTGCTCAACCGGTTTGAACCTGCCAAGGGGATGTTCATTGCGGAAAGCCCCAAGGTCATCCACCGGGCTTTGGACGGCGGATATGAGCCGGTGTCGCTGCTTATGGAGCGCAAGGACATCACGGGAGCGGCACGGGAGGTCATCGCCCGCTGCCCCGGGGTTCCCGTGTACACCGCGGACGAAGAATTGCTGTGCAATCTCACCGGCTACCACCTGACCCGGGGCGTGCTGTGCGCCATGCGCCGTCCGGGGCTTCCCAACCTGGAGGATATCTGCGCCGGGGCGGCGCGGATTGTGGTTCTGGAAAACGTCCAGAACCCCACCAACGTGGGCGCGATCTTCCGTTCCGCCGCCGCGCTGGGCATGGACGCCGTGCTGCTGACTCCCGGATGCAGTGACCCGCTGTACCGCCGCAGCGCGCGGGTCAGCATGGGGACGGTGTTTCAGATTCCATGGACGTTTACGGGAGACTGGCCGGGGGAGGGAATGGCGCAGCTGAACCGTCTGGGCTTCCGAACCGCAGCCATGGCGCTGAGCGACGATTCCGTCTCCATTGACGACCGCCGTCTCATGGCGGAGGAAAAGCTGGCGGTGATCTTAGGCAGCGAGGGCGACGGCCTGACGGAGATGACCATCGCCCGGTGCGACTACACCGTAAAAATCCCCATGTACCACGGCGTGGATTCTCTGAACGTAGCGGCTGCCAGCGCCGTGGCCTTCTGGCAGCTGAGAAAGGAAAAATGACTATGGAACTGGTAAACGGACGTCCCGCCAACTGTGCTGGACGGCTTGAGAAGGAAATTCGCTGCTACGATCTGCTGGACAGTCTGGGAATCGACTACCAGCGCATCGACCACGAGGCCGCCATGACTATGGAAGCCTGCGAGGAGATCGACCGGGTGCTGGATGCGGTGATCTGCAAAAATCTGCTGCTGTGCAACCGGCAGTGTACGGACTTTTATCTGCTGATGCTGCCTGGGGACAAGCATTTCAAAACCAGCGTCCTCTCCAAGGAGATCGGTTCCTCCCGCCTGAGCTTTGCCGTGCCGGAGTATATGGAGAAATTTCTGGACATCACCCCCGGCTCCGTCAGCGTTCTGGGGCTGATGAACGATGGGGAGAACCATGTGCAGCTTCTCATGGACGAGGACGTGCTGAAAGGGGAGTACATCGGCTGTCATCCCTGCATCAACACCTCCAGCCTGCGTCTTCGGACGGCTGACCTGATGGAGAAAATTCTGCCTGCCGTCCATCATGAACCCCGAATTGTCACACTGCCGCAGGAATAAAAGACTCGGAAACTTCAATAAAACAGCTTAAAAGCGCCCTGCTGGGGCGCTTTTTCACATCCAAAAATCTGCCTATAAAAATAGTAGGAAAAAGACTTGACAAACGGAGCAACATCGTGTATGATATAGCCAGTTAGCAGAGGCTAACCTGAAGCAAACAAAAAAGACAGTCTTATCATGATGAATAGGGGAGGTTCGAGCTATGGAAATTGCCACGATTTTGTCCGGCGCCGGTGCCGTTGTGGCTGTCACTGTGACGTCTGTGGGCGTCATTTCCATCCGGAAAAGCCTGCGCCGAATCGCCCGGGGCAAGGAGGACGGCCATGTCTGAGGAACAGGTGGTTCGCAACTGCGCCCCCACCTTGGCGGGGCTGAAAACCGGAAACCTGTTTGCCTGCCCCTACGAAAACCGGGAGGACCTGCTGGACTTTCTGCGGAGCCTGAACCGGCGGCTTGGGAAGAAAGGTGTCCGGGCAGTCCCCCTGCGTATCCGTCAGGACAGGGCGCTGATCTACCTCTACCGGCCAGCGCGGCTGGAAAAAGACCTCTCCTGCGCATCCTGCGAAGCGCTTCTCAGCGAGTTTGGCTACAACTGCCGGGGCGGCAGCCGGTACCTGACGAAGCTCGCCCGGAGACTGAAGCAGCAGGAGGATTTCCCCCACGAGATCGGCCTGTTCCTGAGCTATCCGCCGGAGGACGTGAAGGGCTTTTTAGAACACAGACCCTGCAAATGCGTGGGCTGCTGGAAGGTTTATGAAAACGAGGAAGCAGCCCGGAAGACCTTTGCCAAGTACAAAGCCTGCACGAGGGTTTACTGCCGCCAGCTTGCCAGCGGGATCGACATCGAACGGCTTACAGTAGCCGGATGAAATAGGATTTAAGAAAGGATTTTTGAAAATGAAAATTGCAGTTGTTTATTGGAGCAGCACCGGAAATACCGAAGCCATGGCGCAGGCCGTTGTGGAAGGCGCAAAGCACGCTGGCGCGGAAGCGGAGCTGTTTACCACCGCCGAGTTCGACGGAGGAAAGATGGACGAATTTGACGCGGTCGCTTTCGGCTGCCCCGCCATGGGCGCGGAGGAACTGGAAGACGGCGAATTCGCCCCCATGTTCGAGACCTGCGAGAGTAAGCTCTCCGGCAAGAAGATCGCTCTGTTCGGCTCTTATGGCTGGGGCGACGGCGAGTGGATGCGCACATGGGAAGAGAACTGCCGGGACAAGGGCGCAAATCTGGTCTGCGACAGCGTGATCTGTCAGGAGACCCCCGATGACGAAGCGCTGAGCGCCTGCCGCAGTCTGGGCGAAGCGCTGGCCTGATATAACCTTACTGTACAAACGGATGCCAAATCGCAAAAATACCTCCTAATCCGATTTCCTCAATCTGTATTGCACACACATCCTTCAAAACACACATCCTTCAAACTGTACCGCGATTAGGCAGCCGACAGATAATCCCCCCAAGGCCTATCGAAAGCTGTCAGAACGTGCAGGCGCGCGTTTGCCTTCCAAATCCCCCTTGGAATACGATCCGGCATTCCCGTGAGAAATGGCTTACCAAGGGCAAACAGCCGCAGCCGAACCGTTCTGCCAGCTTTCGGATACGGCCGGTAACGGCACAGCCGTAAAAAAGCACGCCGAAGGCGGGGCTGGAAAATGAAAAGAGAGGCATTCTTTGCGGAATGCCTCTCTTTTGCTATGAAAGCGCCCCCCAAAAGGGCGCAAAACAGCCCCACCGTTTGATATGTTTCCCCCCAATACTGTACCCCCAGTATTGGGAGGATATAATAATGTGGTTACAGGGGGAAGAAACGACAGGAAGCTTGTAGAAGTTGCAAACTGCCCTTCTTGTGCCGTCCCTTTAAGGTTATATTAACGTTTCAAAAAATCCTTGACTTTTCTGTCTACAGGTAGTAGAGTATAATTGTCTACTGACAGTAGAGCAAAGGAGGCAACTCATATGGCGGAATATAAGCTGGGTGAGATCGAGACCATTTTTGCGGATATTATCTGGGATAATGAGCCTGTCACTTCTCGCCGCTTGACGGAACTGGCGGAGGAACGCCTGAACTGGAAACGAACCACGACATACACGATTCTGAAACGGCTTTGTGATCGGGAGCTGTTCCGGAATAAGGATGGCAAGGTAACATCTCTGGTCAGCCGGGAGGAATTCTATGCACGTCAGAGTGAAATATTTGTGGATGAGACATTTCACGGTTCTTTGCCTGCGTTCTTAGCCGCATTTGGCAGCCGCAAAAAGCTGTCTGACGGCGAAATCGACGAACTGCAAAAGGTCATTGATTCCATGCGGGAGGATTCCCATGCGTAATCTGTTTTCTCAAGTGCTGAATATGAGTATGACGGGCAGCATCGTCATTCTGCTGGTCATGCTGGCCAGACTCATGCTGAAACGATCTCCAAAGATTTTTTCTTATGCACTCTGGTTGGTGGTTTTGTTCCGGCTTCTGTGCCCGGTGGCATTTACAGCACCCGTTTCCGTTCTGAATGCGTTGGAACCGGAAATTCGGGAGACATCAGGCGCAGCCAGCGTGGTTTATTTTCTTCCTGCCGAAACCAATCGGAATCCTGATTTCACTTTCGTTCCGGCTGAAAATCAGTCAGGGCCGGAACTTGCGCAGGCAGGGAAGTCAGAGCATGCCGGATTGGATATTATGGCAATCGTTCCTTATGTCTGGATCGCCGGAACCGGCAGCATGATTCTTTACAGCATCGTGCAGTATATTCGCCTGAGACGGAAACTGGTGGGCGCTGTGGCTTACACAGGAAACGTTTATCGTGCCGATTATATTGACACGCCATTTGTTATGGGCATCCTCGCCCCCAAAATCTATTTGCCCTCCAATATCCCAACACAAGAACAAAAGTATATCATTGCCCACGAGCGGCATCATATCCGCCGCTGTGACCATATCATCAAGCTGCTGGCATATTGTGCCCTGTGCATCCACTGGTTTAATCCTCTGGCGTGGGCCGCATTCATTCTGGCGGGCAAAGATATGGAGATGAGCTGTGATGAGGCGGTGATCCGGGAAATGGGGCCTCAAATCAGGGCAGACTATTCCGCTTCATTGCTGAGGCTTGCAACGCATAAAAAGATGATTGCCGGGATGCCCCTGGCCTTTGGCGAGGGAAATACGAAAGGTCGCATTATGAATATGGCAAAATGGAAGAAACCCAAGTTATGGGTAAGTATGATTTGTGTATTGCTGTGCGCCGCTGTTTTAGTGGCTTGCGCAGTCAACCCCCAAAAGTCAGACACCATCGACGATACCCCTACCGACGGTTCTGCTGTCATTACAGATACGGAACTGGTTCAGTATGGCACCCTCAAACTGCTACTCCCTTCCGGTTTTTCTTTCAGGGAGCAGGATGGCAACGTTGTGCTGACAAGGGATTCTGTAGATGTTGGCGGCATTACCAGTTGGGATTATCCAGAATTTCAACTTTCTGATATCATTGCATTGAAAGAGGAAGAGTTTGGTGCTCCTATTGGATATACGTCCGGCAGTTCTATATACGGAGATGTGGAATGTGAAATCTTCTGGGACGGCAATCCGGATGCACTCTGTGAGCAGCATACATTCTTCATCGATGGTGATATTATCTATGATATATGGTATGATGAGAATCAGATTTCCGGTGGCATCGCGGAACGGTTCCTGAAGACTGTTGCTATCAATGCAGATACTGTTGTTGAAGAAAATCCGGATGAACAAGCGGCCTTTGCAAAGTGCCGTGCTGTTTTAGAGGCAGTTCAGAATGGCAGCTGCCATATCGTAGTTGACCAATCTAAAGGCGATCAAAGCCATTGGTCTACCGCCAATTACTATCAGGACAACGGAAACTGGCTGGAGATTGTGGACGTTGACCCGGAGTCGGTAAATATCGTAGATGGCGAGCAATACTCATTAAGAATGGCTTTTATGGCTGCCAATGGTGTCCGCTACAGTAACGAGGGAAAATGGGGCAAGGCCTATACCAATATCGAATGGAGAGCAGATGAAATGACCTTCGGTGATAGCGTAAAACCATGGCTTGCCTACTTTCAGTGGAATGATTCTGTTGTTGCCTATATGGATACGCTCGAAGACGAAAGCGGAATCACGGTAATGCTGCGGATCGACCAGCCTTTTGCCGAAGGTGAAAATGAACAGCCCCATTATTTCGTAAATTTCAATTTTGATACGGATGGCGCTTTCAGGAACGTCTATGTGCAGACCAATCTTTTCATGAATTATTCCACTTCAAGAACAGAATCTGTTGTATCGCTTGATTCTGAGTTGATTGAAGCGGAGATTCAGAAGGAATATCAGAAAGCGATCGGATAGCAGTCATACTGAACTCCTTGCCCTTCGGGCAAGAAGTTCATATGAGACTTGTTTTGTGATTTCTTTCCTTATAAATCACAAAACTGGCA
>OJRG01000531.1_pt1 | contig 20319 bp, 19 predicted proteins | sample 1599121 | NCBI WGS metagenome assembly OJRG01 (sample SAMN03922528, study PRJEB24848) | human gut metagenome | isolation source: stool sample | host: Homo sapiens | place: Germany | collected 2010-05
TACGAGATTTCTGCCTGTCTCGTGGGCTCGGAGATGTGTATAAGAGACAGGGATCCCCTTAGCCCCCAGGAAATGGAACGGATCGCAGCCATTGACAAAAACTGCCGCCTGATCAAGGGCCAGGTATTCCTGTGGGAGGGGGCCTCCGGCTGGGAAAACCTTTGGGACCAAGCAGGCGAGATCGACCGTACAGGATGGAAAGGAGTATAAGTCCATGGAACAAAACAAAATGTTGGGCGCGATCCTGCCGGGCAACAGCACGGTAGAGCTAAAAACCTTCGACATCCCGAAACCGGGCCATGGCCAGGTATTGATTCAGACCAAGGCCACCACCATCTGCGGCAGCGACATCCGGTGCATCTACCGGGCCCACGTTGGCAAGGGCGCGGAGGGGTATATCCCCGGCACCATCGCCGGCCACGAGCCCTGCGGCATCATCGTGGAGGAGGGCCCGGGCCTCAAGCGGTTCAAAAAGGGCGACCGGGTGATCGTATACCACATCTCCGGCTGCGGCGTATGCAACGACTGCCGCCGGGGCTATTACATCTCCTGCAAGAGCCCTTTCCGGGCCGCCTACGGCTGGCAGCGGAACGGCGGCATGGCTCCCTATATCCTGGCGGATGAAAAAGACCTGGTGGCCCTGCCGGAGCCGCTTACCTACAAGGACGGCGCCCAGGTGGCCTGTGGCTTCGGCACGGTTTATGAGGCCATCGAGAAGATCGGCGTCAGCGGTAACGATGCGGTGTTGGTGACCGGCCTGGGACCTGTGGGCCTGGCGGCGCTGATGCTATGTAAGGCCATGGGGGCCAACCTGCTCATCGGCGTGGAAATGAACGATTACCGGATCAACCTGGCCAAGGAGCTGGGCCTGGTGGATCACGTATACAAGCCCGACGAGGCCTATGACCAGGTGATGGCCCTCACCGGCGGCAAGGGCGTGGAGCGGGCCATCGACGCCAGCGCCAATGATTCGGCCAGACGGCTGGCCATCCGCTGCACCCGGGAATGGGGCAAGATCGCCTTTGTGGGCGAGGGCGGCACCTGCACCTTTGCGCCCAGCCCGGACATCATCCATGGGCAAAAGACCATTTACGGCTCCTGGGTCACCTCCCTGTGGCGCATGGAGGAGCTGGTGGAACGGCTGGTGCGCTGGAACATCCATCCGGATCGCCTCATCACCCATGAATATCCCCTGGAGCAGGCCGACGAAGCCTATGCCCGCATGGCCCAGGGCGAGTGCGGCAAGATCGCCGTGACCTTCTAGCCCGGCCGAAACGGCCCTATGGCCGATGGAAGTAGCCCCTTTTCCCGGGGCTTGGGGTCCCAAACTCCCAAGAATTTTCCGACAAGCTGAGCAGCCTCTTTCCGGGGCTGCTTTTGTATACCGGAACGCCGCTGCTTTGCTTTCCCAGTCCGGGGGAGCTGCCGCGCATGTGCGGGCAGCGCAGGCCGCTGCGTCCACGGGGGGGGCGGCGGTTTGGCGGCCCAACGGGCCGCCAAACTAGGCCGCCGGCCAAAGGCCGGCGGCCAGGCGCGCTGCGCGCGCCCGCCGCCCCCCCGCCGGACCGCAACGGAGCCCGCAAGCGCTCCACCGAGAACCGCCCACTTAAGGGAGCAAAAAACCCAAACGTCCCGGTCAAACAGAAAATAACTTTCACATAAATTCCGCTTTGAAATTTCCATTTGTAATGCGATATAATGTATTTACAACGTGTGGCTTAGATCGGCGTAAATCCGGTTGGGCCTGCGTTTTTTATTTTTTTGCATTATGCTATAAGGAGGAGAGACTATGAAACGCATCAAAGCCGCCTGCATCTGCCAAACCTTGCACTTTCAGATTAAGGAGGATGCCGGCCGGGACTATGCCGTTAAGGCGGTCCGGGACGAGGTAGCCCATTACAAGGCTTCCCTGGAGGCAAACCGCACCAAGTACCGGATCCTGGAGGAAACCCAGCAGCCCGACGGCTCCATCCTGCTAAAGCTCATCAAGCAGTACAATCAATGTCCCATCGGAGATTACCTGAACGAAGGGCCGGGAACGGCCGGCGTTTGATTGCGCTACATAAAAAAGGCCGCTGGAATGGTTCCAGCAGCCTTTTTGATTTTTGCGGGTTCCACGGTGTGTCAACGCAACGGCATAGGGCCGTTTATGTGTCTATTCCCGGCAATGGCGAAGGATATTGTTTAGGACAACGCCTCCGCTTGACAGCCCAGCTGCATGGCGGCGTACAGGATGCCGCCTGCCACTGGGGAAAAACGGGGGTTGGCAAGCTCTATCTTCCAGCCTGCCAGGGTTTGCTGCAAGGGGGTTGTCAAAAGGGCGCCCACATGAAACATACCCCCGGCAAAGGCCACCTTTGCCGGCGCATCTTTCGGCAGCTTCAACCGCCTGTAGACGGCCAGGACCAGCTGGGCTAATTCCTGGGCGGCTGCTTCATATAGCCTTTGGGCCTCCCGGTCCCCCGCCTGGGCGGCTTGCAGCAGCAGCCGCTGTAAGGCGGCGGTCTCCTTCCGGCTGGCGGCCAGCTTTTCAAAGACGGCCACCATCGCCATGGGTTCCGCCGCTCCAAAGCGATCCAGTACCAGGGAATAAAGCGGCCCCTTTTCCGCCATGCCGTCCGCCTCCTTGGCAAACAAGGCCATGGCCTGTAGCCCCAGCCAATAGCCGGAGCCTTGGTCGCTAAAAATATGGCTCCATCCCCCGGCCCGTACAATGGCGCCTTGCTCGTCCATGCCCATGGCCATGCTGCCGGTGCCGCACAGCAGGCAGATTCCGGGCCGGCCGCCCAGGGCTCCATACATGGCGCACACCACGTCGTTTACCGGGAATACCCGAGCCGTGGCGGGGAATACCTTCCGTACCGCCTGCTCCAGATCCCGGCTTTCCGCTGGGATCTCCCCCAGCCGGGGCAGGCCTACCGTGATGCCGGCCAGAGCCTTTTCCTCCTTGCCCGACCGCCGCAAAACCGCGTTTAGGCCGGCTTTGAGCCGGGCGGCCACCTGGGGAATGCCGATTTGGCCGTAATCTATGGTATCGATGGTTTCCTCCGCCAAAACCCGCCCCTGAAGATCGCATAGCTGCACTGCGGTCTTGGATCCGCCGCCGTCAAAGCTCAATAACATCTTTGGGCCTCCTCATCCTTGTTTACGCATAGTATACCCTCTGCCCGGCAGCCGGGCAAAGAGGGGGAAGATAAAAAGGAACCCGCTGCAATATGCAGCAGCGGGTTTTCATAATTCAGGCGTCGGACCGGAGCTAATCGCCGCAATACCGCCGGATGAACTCCGCCAATTCCACCACGGCCTGGCGGATCTGGGCCACCTCCACCCGTTCGTTGATCTCGTGGGCGTTTTCCAATAGGCCCGGGCCGTACATGATGGCCGGGGTATTCCCCCACAGGGTCAGGGTCATGGCGTCGCAGGCGCTTTCAAAGCCCCGGGTGTTGGCCCGCTGGCCCCGCAGCTGCGTCAGGCTCTGCTGCATGAGCTGCACCAGAGGGTCCTCCAGGGACACCGCGGTGGGATAGATGGGCCGAAAGTCCGGGGAATGGAACACCGGCGGGTGATCCTTCAGATAGGGATGGGCCGCGCACCAGTTTTCCATAAAGCGTTCAAATTGCCGCTTTACCTGTTCCCGGTTTTCCCCGGGCAGCATCTCCACCATGAACATGAGCTTCGCCTGATCCGGCACCGCGAAGAAGTGGGCTTCCCCCGCCTTCAGATACCAGATATCGTCCACCAGGGCGGGGGTGGGGAAATAGTCCGCGTCGTGGTAAAGGGGATGATGCCGAAGCTGGGCGGTACGCAGGTCCTCAAAGCGTTTCATGCCCTCCTTGAAGTAGATGGCATGATCAAAGGCGCTGTTCCCCCGCCACCACAGGCAATTGTGGGTGGCTTTGCCCGGGATCTCCACCTCATATACGTGGTTGCCCTTTAGGCCGGTACAAATATCCAGGTTGGTAGGCTCCAATACCACCGCCCCGTCCGCCTGGTAGCCCTTTAGGCAGCAGGCCAGGGTGCCGTTGTATACCCCGGTCTCCTCGCAGACCACGCTTTCCAGAATCACGTCCCCCGCCAGCTGCACGCCCGCCTGCCGCAGAGCTTCCATGGCCATGCACATGACCGCAATACCGCTTTTCATGTCGCAGGCGCCCCGGCCGTATAGATACCCGTCCCGCCGGATGGGATCGAAGGGGTCGTGGGCCCATTGCGCCCGGTCCCCCGCCGGCACCACATCCATGTGCCCGTTCAGGATCAGGTTGCGGCCGCCGCCCTTGCCCTTGCGCACGGCCACCACGTTGGGCCGGTCCGTATAGGTTTGGTTGGGCCACCAGGCCTCGTGCGCCTGGGCGCCGGGCACAGCGTCCGGGGTGAACACATCGATGGTGTCATAGCCTTTGTCCTTTAAAAAATCCGCCAGAAAATGCTGGGCAGGGCCTTCGTTTCCCCCATTGGGCACAATCTCGCTGGGATGGGCAATTAGGGCTTCCGCCAGCTTGATGGCTTCGTCCCCCAGCCGTTGGGCGGTTTCCCGCAAGCTTGCAGCGGGTTGCGATTGGGTCGTCATGGCGCGCCTCTCAGTCCCGCTTGGCCAGCACGGCCGCCACGATGATCGCGCCTTTGATCATCATCTGGGGATAGGTGGCAACCCCCATCAGGTTCATGATGTTGCCGATGATCCCCAGGATGAGCACGCCCAGTACGGTGTTCATCACCGTGCCCCGGCCGCCGGTAAAGGCCGCGCCGCCGATGACCACCGAGGCGATGGCATCCAGCTCCAGGCCGTCGCCCACCAGGGCGGTGCCCACCCGCAGCCGGGCTGCCATGATGATGCCCGCGATGCCCGCCAGGATGGCGGAGAGCACATAGATGCTGATCAGCATCTTATTCACGGAAACGCCCACCAGCTTGGCAGCCTCCTTGCTGCCGCCAATGGCGTAGGTCTTTCTGCCAAAGGTGGTGTTTTTCAGCAGGATGTGCATGATGACGCCGATGATCGCCGCATAGATGATGGCGATGGGGATGGGGCCCAGATTGCCGGCAAAGTTGGTTAGGAAGGTTTGGTTGTTGATCACCGCCACAGAGCCCACCTGGTAGATGTAGGCGATGCCCCGCACTACCTGTTGCATGGCCAAGGTGGCGATGAAGGGCTCGATTTTGCCAAAGGCGATCAGGCCGCCGGCAATGGCGCCGCCCGCCGCCATAACCAGCACCACAAAGAGGCAAACCGCCGCGATAGGCCAATTCTGATTCAGCAGGCCGGCGGTGAGGCACACGGACAGGGCCAGGAAGGAGCCTACGGAAAGGTCGATGCCCCCGGTGACGATGACGAACAGCATACCGTAGGACAGGATGGCGGTGGTGGCGTTCTGGGTCAGGATATTGAGCAGGTTCAGGGGGGTCAAAAACTTCGGGGATAATAAGCAGGATACCACGAACATCAAAAGGAACGTGATCACCAGATAGTACTTTTGAAAAAAGCTCTTTGCGCCGTTTGCCCCTTGCAGGGAGCGGCCGTTTTGTAAGGCATTCATTCTACTTCCTCCAATACCCTGTGGTATTCAATCATCTTGTTCATCAGCTTGGCTTCGTCGGCTTCCTCCCGGGAGAATTCGCCGGTCTTATGGCCTTCCGCAAGGACGATGATCCGGTCGGATAGGGCCAGGAGCTCGGGCATTTCCGACGAAATGATGATGGCGGCTCCGCCGGCCTTGGCAAAGTCGTCGATCAGCTTATAGATCTCCTCCTTGGAGCCCACGTCGATACCCCGGGTGGGTTCGTCAAACAGCAGGATATCGCAGTTAGCGGCCAGCCATCTGGCCAGCACGATCTTCTGCTGGTTGCCGCCGGACAGGGTGGAAACGATGCTGCGGATGCTGGGGGCTTTCACGTTGACCCGCTCAAACTCCTTTTGGGCGATGGCGTCCTCCTTTTTCCCCTGCATCAGGGAAAAACGGGAAAATTCCCCCAGGTCGGAAATGGAGATGTTTTCCCGGATGGGCAGCTGCATAAACAGGCCCTGCAGCCGCCGGTCCTCAGGCAGGAAGCCCATTTTCAGGCCGATGGCCTCGGAAGGATTCCGTAAGGATGCCTGTTTACCGTTTATCAGAATGGTGCCGCCGGTGCGTTTGGCCGCGCCGAAGATGCTCTTTACCAGGGTGCTGCGGCCGCTGCCCATGAGCCCGGCGATGCCCAGGATCTCCCCCTTTTTCAGGGCGAAGGACACATCCTTTACCTTGTGGCCCACGGAAAGGTGATCCACCTGGAGGACCACCTGCTCCACGGCATGGCCCCCGATGCCATAGGAGCGGATGTTCCGGCCGATCATATAGCTGACGATGGTTTCCTTATTGAAGTCTTTTCTATCTAATTCTCCGCTTACGACGCCGTCCTTCAATACGGCGATCCGGTCGGAGATATCCATCACGTCCTCCAGCCGGTGGGATACATAGATGATGCTGGTACCCTCGGCCTTAAGCTTCTTGATGATCTCGTGAAGGTAATCCGCGTCGTCCTGGCTCAAGGAGGAGGTGGGTTCGTCCAGGATCAGCAGCTTGGGCTGCATTTGCAGCGCCCGGCCGATCTCCACCATCTGCCTGGAGGCGATGCTCAAATCCTTGACCGGGATGGCGGGGTTAACGTCCAATTCCAGCCTTTTGAGGATCTTGGCCGCTTGGGTTTCCATTTGCCGGAAATCCACGAAGCCGGTGTGTTGGGGCCACGCCCCAAGAAAAATATTTTCCGCCACGCTGAGCTCCGGCACCAGGCTGAGCTCCTGATAAACCGTGATCATGCCTGCCCGGCGGGCGTCCATGGTATTCCAGGAAACGATCTCTTTCCCATCGAAAACAAAGCTGCCGCTATCGAGATTGACCGCGCCGGCCAGTATTTTGATCAGCGTGCTTTTGCCGGCGCCGTTTTCCCCTACCAGCCCCAGGATCTCCCCCTTATGGACGACCAGGTTGGTATCCGTCAAAACCCGGGTGCCCGGATAGCTCTTGGACACGTTTTGCACGCGCAATAGTACGTTTTCCTGCATAGTTTACCTCTCTAAACAGGGCTCCCGCCAGAAAGCCGTTTTCCGGCAGGAGCCCTTTGGTCAGGGATCAATAAGCGGAGTCGGGATCGTAGAGCTCCGCCGCGTTATTGACATTGATGCCCACGGAGTCGATGTACATGGTGCCGGGTACGTTGGCGCCGCTGGCGGCATAGGCGGCCATCAGCACGGCCCACTTGCCTTCCTGGCGGGGGTCGCAGGTGGCGCTGGCCACGATGGTGCCCTCCTGGATGGCGGCCAGCTCTTCCTTACGGCCGCCGGCGCAGCACACCATCACCTGGCCTTCCAGGCCCGCGGACTGGATGGAGGAGGTGGATGCAACGCCCATGCTGCCGTCCAGCACGAAGAGGATGTCCAGATCCCCGTTGGCGGCCAGGATGTCGTCGGTCTCCTTCAGGGCGGTATCCGCGCTCCACTCGCCGTAGCGGCAAGCCACGATGTTCAGGTTGCACTTGTTGTACTTATCCAGATAGTAGGCGGTAAAGCCGGCGATCATGCCGTTGGATTCCTGAATGGAATACAGCTCCTTGGGGAAGCCCATGATCATAGCGGCCTTGATCTCCTCCGGGCAGCCGTTTTTGGCGTCGAAGGCCTCGGCCAGGGCGGTGCCGGCGGAATAGCCGAAGCTATAGGTGTCGTGGCCCACGAAGCAGGTGGGGGCGGCGCTGGATTCCATCTGGCTGTTCACGTTGATCAGGGGGATGCCCGCCTGATGCACCATATCCGTGGCGGCGATGATGCCGGAGGGATCCACCGGGTTCACGATGATGGCGTCGCAGCCCTGGGCGATCAGGTCCTCGATGTCGGAGATCTGGGTGGCCAGGTCGCCGTCGGCGTCGGTGACGATCAGGTTCACGCCAAGGTGCTCCGCTTCCGCCTGGGCGATGCGGATCAGGTTCTCATACCAGGAACTGCCCGCTACGGAACGCTGGGAGAAGCCGATGGTGATGCCTTCAAAGGAATTGGCGTCGCCGATGACCTCTTCGGGGTCGGTGTAGTAGTAGGCGGAAGGGGCTTCGCCGGCCTCGGTATTGGAGGCAGCGGATTCCTGGGTTTGGGACGGGGTGGTGGGCGCAGTGCAAGCGGCCATGCCGATGCACATGAGCGCCACCAGAAGCAGAGAGATGATACGAATGGCTTTGTTTTTCATGGTTTCCTCCTGTTGGTTTTAATTATGAAACAGCCTTGCAATCAGCCGATTTCCTCTTTTATCAGCCGCCGGACATGGGCTACGGAATCCGCCACGGGATACCCTTTCTCGTCCAGCAGGTTGTTGGCCCGGTCAAACAGGCCCACCAAGCGGGGATCGCCGGAAACCTGGTGGATCACGGCCACGTTGGTGCGCATGGTAAAGGCCTGGGCCCGGAAGCCGAATACGGCGGTTTCCCCGGACGCCACGTTCTTTTCCGGCATAAACAGGGCGCCGTAATAATCCGTTGCGTTAAGGGTGCGGCCAAAGAAGGAACCCACGTCCGCCCGGAGCTTTTTATCAAAGATGGTTGCGGGGTCGGACCCCACAAAGGCATGGGGATCCCAGCCGCGGGACAGCCGGTAAGGATGGTCGTCCCCCCGGTTGGCCGGGGTGTCGCAGGCATAGAAGCCGCCGCCAAAGCAATAGGCCTTGTTTTCAAAGGTATGGGAGATCTCGTTGACGTAAACCATGGCGGGGCGCTCAGGCAGGTCTGCCAGCAGGTGCCAGGGGGTGGTGCCGAAAATGCCGTGGCCGGGCTCCGCATGGGTGCCGCCTGCGGCTTTCACCACCGGCAGCATGGCTGCGGAGGAAGCGCCGGGCAGGTTGATCTGGCGGATGGGGAAGCCCATTTCCCGCAGGGTGTTGGCGGCCCGCACCGCGGTGCCGGCGTTGACGGTGGCCTGGCCGCCCTTGGTCTCGGATACCAGGGTGCCGGGAAAGGTCACCGTACCCACGATCCGCACCCCGGGGTAGGTGGAAATAGTCTTGGCCGTCTCCACCAGGTCGCTTTCCCAGATGCCGCCCTCCTCGTTGGGGTAGATGATATCCTCCGGCGCCCGGACCCGGAGCAGGATGTCCTGCACCATGCCCATGGCTTGCGCCGCATCGGAAAGCAGCTTGGCGTTTTCCAGGCTGAAGATGGTCCATACCTCGGGATGCATCTCCAGCACATGGGGGATCTCCTGCTTGGGGATCTGGACCAGGTGGCCCACATGCTGCACCGGGTTGCCATAGCGCCACTGGGCTTTGGCGCACTGCACATCCACCGCCACAATGCCGGGGAACCCCGCCTGTACGATGGCCGCGCTGACGATGGGATTGCGGTTGAAGTGTTTGCTCATGAAGTAGGTCTGCACGCCGGTCTCCTTGGACGCGGCGGTGATGGCCCGGGCGTTCTCCATAACGGTGTCCAGGTCGATCACATAGGTGTTCGCAGGGATAACGCCCCGCTGATGGAGCGTTACGGCGGCCCGGATCAGGTCCGGGTTACGCCTTTGCACTAGGTCTAAAAACATGGGTCTGCCTCCTTTTTCAAGCTTGCATTACAGGTTCCTTCAGGGAGATGTAGGCGTCCAGTCCAGCGGGCACATCCGGGTTGATGCCGGAATTAAGGGCCTTTTTCAAGGCGATCAGCTGGGCCAGGTTAATAAAGTCGATCCCGTTGGCCGCATGATTTTGTACCGGCGGAAGCACGACTTGGTATACGTCGGGATACTGGGCGGGGTCCTGGGCGGCCACGCACAGGATGCAGCCCCGGGCCTTCAGGTCGCGGACCATTTCCCTTTGGTAGAAGTTTTCCCCGCTGCGGAGCAAAGCAAGCACCAATGTTTTATCGGTGCAAAGCACGATGGGGCCGTGGCGGAAGTCCAGCACGTTGAACTGCTTGCCGCTGATCTTGCTGATCTCCGTAAAGGCCAGGGCGGCTTCCTCCGCAATGCCGGCCACCGGGCCGTCCGCCAGCACCACCACGTCGGAAAAATCCAGGCCGGCCAGGGTGTCGGTCACCGGGCCAATGCCTTGGCGGAAGGCTTTGTTCGCATCGATGACGCCGCACAGGTCCGCCCATAGGGAATCCTTATCGAAGCGGACGGCGGCCAAAAACAGGATGGCGGCATATAGGTTGGTCACGGTACGGGTCTGGCATACGGACTGGTCGTAGGCCCAGGGCAAGCAGATCCCATAATCCGCAAGGCCGTTAAGATCCGCCCCTTCCTTGGCGGTAACAGCCAACACCTTGGCGGAAAAATGCTTTTTAATATGCTCCACGGACCGGACCATTTCCGTGGTAAGGCCGGAGCGGGACAGGGCGATCACAATGGCGCCGGTGCAAAGGTCTTTGTATTTTTCCGGATCCAGCATGAAATCCCCGCCGGATACCGCATAGCCGACGCTGCCGTTTTGCAGGGAAAAGGCCGCGGCGGCGGATTTGGCCAGCATGTAGCCCGAGCCGCTGCCCAGCATCACAAACCGCTGGGCGGGATTGGCGGCGAAAAAGGCGGCTAAGGATGAACGGTTTTGTGCAAACCAGGCTTTCGTTTGCTGCAATGCCACATGCTGCTCATGGATTTCCTGTTCTGTTTTGTACATATTTCTCATTCCTCCGGCGAATATTAAAATTCTTCAAAAAAATGCTATGTCAAATATTGAAAACATTATGATCATATGCTATATTTGTTATATCCTATTTCTCATAAGATCCTGTTAAACGAGGTGCGCCCATGAGTGCCATTAAGCCTTCTCCCTTGTACATGCAGCTCAAAGAAAAAATCGTAGAAAAGATCCATACAGGCCAGTGGGTGGCAGGCAGCAAGATCCCCACGGAGCATCAGCTTTGCCAGGAGTATCAGCTCAGCCGGATCACGGTACGCCAGGCGCTGGAGTCCCTGGCCAACGACGGCTACATTGTGCGGCAGCAGGGGCGGGGCACCTTTGTATCCTCCCCTAAGATCGACACCAAGCTTTCCACCTTCTATTCCTTCTCCCAGGAGCTGCAAAGGCACGGGTTCAAGCAGCACGATATCATCCTGGATTTCCGCAAGCTGGAGGCGGACGACAACATGGCGTCCCACCTGGGGGTATTGTCCTTTTGCCCGGTCTTTGCGGTGGAGCGGCTGCGGCTTATCGACGACACGCCCTATGTGTATGAAACCTCCTACATCCCCGTGCATCTTTGCCCCCGGCTCTGCCCCGAGGATATCCAGGCGGTTGGCCTGTACAATTCCCTGGAAAAGGCCGGGAATATCGCCCCCACCAGCGCAGAGGAAAGCTTTGAGGCCGTGGTGCTGCCAAACGACGTGCGGCTCCACCTCAAACTGAACAAGAACTCCCCCGCCTTGAAGATCGAGCGCACCTCCCGGCAGGAGGAGGTGGTATTTGAGTACTGCATCAGCTATCTGCGGGGCGACCGGTACAAATATACCATTTATTTGAAAAAATAATTTTCCTGTTGTTTCCAAGCTGCAATGCCCGCCGTTTGGCGTAATAGCCCCCAGCCTGTGGCGCCCTTTGTGAAAGGCTCCATAGGTTGGTTTTTCATATGGCGGTACCGCTATAGCATGTCCAGTCGCTTTGAATAATTTTCTCCCAACAACCAAGGCACGGCGTGGGCAAAGGGATAGCCAAACAGGGTTAACGAGCGCAAGGGATATGGCCCAGATCCCTAGAGGATTAAATTCCTCATAACATTAAATATTTGTTATATCAACTATAATGATTATATGTTATGACATTTGTTTTGTCAACGATGATTTTAGCTATATAATAATATATTAAATTATGGTTAAATATTTTCTTTCGATTCGCCTGCTTGCATTAGCCTACATGGAGAAGCGAGAGGCAAAAACAAAATAATGGCATAGCAAAGGCGGGGTGTCATCTAAAATGGTGACACCCCGCCTTTTGTACGTCAAAATAAAATATAGCCAAATCAATGGGTTTTTTCCCATTTCCCGTCATGCTTATCGTAGCGTTCATGACCTCTGTCACTATCAGATGAAACAAAGGCTCTGCCATAACCATCTTTTTCCTTAATCACGCTTGTGTCGTCGGCAGAAACATCCCAGCCTTTAATCATATCGCTTAGTTGATCTTCGAGGGTGTAGTCTTTAGGGTCCCAATAATCTCGTTTTCCCATATATCTTCACCTTGGATAATTATCGTAAATAATATACCATATACTAGCAAATTGGCATTTTGTATAGACCGATACATCCATCTCTTGAATTTATATGCCATTCTTCTTTCCCCGTGACCTTCTTGGCTTAGATGTAGGTTTTCGTTTCGCCCCGTTGCGGAAATAGGCGGTTTCGTAACGGTCAAAGAAAACAAATAATCCGAACCCATCTCCTATCGGAAACAAGTTCGGATTATATTGGTTTGGTGCGAGTGGCGATAAAGAATCTGCGGTTTCCGTCAAAGGAACCCAAATCGAAGCCCAGCGCAGCGGGTTCGATTTGGAGAGGAGGAGCAGCGGCATGAGCGCGCTCTGACTTTTGTAAAAAAGTCGGAGCAAGCGATATAAAGCTTGCTCCGACGTGGTGCCGGTGGTGGGACTCGAACCCACACGGTGTCGCCACCAACGGATTTTGAGTCCGTCACGTCTGCCAATTCCATCACACCGGCAATCGAATTACCAAGTGTGATTGTACCATAGTTTCGCCCGCTTTGCAAACCGTTTTTACGCGCTGCCGTCCATTCTTCCCGATGTTTCTCCGCCGCCCCGGTAAAACATCCGAAGCCGGCAGGCTGCTACCCCGATGAATTTGGAATTCCCCGGCGGCGTCTCGTAATCCCGGCCAAGCAGTTGTCCCAGCGCCCGCCGGTCCTGGTCCTGCCATAAGGCTGCAATCAGCGTGCGGATGCTCCGCTCTACGCTGGCCGCGCTTACGCCCCACCGCTGGGCAATGGCCGGATATACCTGGGTCGTAATATTCCGCCCTGCCTCCGGCTTGTCCCATACCAGCAGAATGCTGTCCAGCAGATAGGGATACCCTACGTATTCCGGCGTTGCCCCAATCCGCAACAGCCGGTTTTCCACATATTCTGATCGTTCCATAACCTTCCTCCTATTGTTTTGCGCTTTGTCTTGTTTTCTTATGTCTTATTTTGCCATATTTTTTGGCGGAAGCAAGTAATCTAAAAAATTTGTACAAAGGTTTCCAATCGCCCACAAATTTCGACACCATTTTCCGTCTCTTTTCTTTATATTATTCTGTTTGTAGATCATCCATGATCCCCGCTTCCCGCTTCTGCAAAAAGAAAAGAACCGCCTTGCTTTTCCTGAATAAGACGGTTCAAAGCAAGACAGTCCTATGGATAGATTTCAGGCTGTCGAAAAAGTGGCTTGCGCCACTTTTTCGAGGTGTTCATAGCTCCCTTGCGCCTACGGCGCGGCCAGGGAGCTATGCAAGGAAACCCTTGCTACGCAAGGCTTTTTGCGGATTTGACGCACATGTCGCCAAATCCGATCAAAGCCTCCGGGGGCTGCGGCCCCCGACCCCCCGGGGGTTTTTCGACAGGCTGAGATTTGTGTATATTATGGAAGCCGAGGGGTTACTCCAGCATGGATTTGCCCCGCAGGTCCTCCATGCTCAGCTGCCGCTCAAAGCTCATGGTGAGCATTCGGCGGCTGGGGTTATCGAACAGGTTGCTCATGGGGATCCGGTCGTGGATGTGCCGCACCGCCTCCGCGAACATGGGGGCGGCGGAGAGGATCTTGATCTTTTCACTCTGCCGGGCAGCCGGGCAATCCACCGTATCCGTGGAGACCAAGAGCTCAATGGGGCTGTCCTCGATCTTTTTGACGGCCTTCTCCTGCAGCACCACGTGGGACAGGAAGGCGTAAATGTTCTTGGCTCCCTTGTCCTTCAGGCCGTGGGCCACGTCCACCAGGGTGCCGCCGGAAATGGTGAAGTCGTCCACAATGATGCAGTTCTTTCCCTTTACCTCGCCGATGATTTCCAACACCTTGGCGTTCTCATCGTGGCCGGCCCGCATCTTGTCCCCGATGGCCACTGCGCAGCCCAGCTCGTTGGCCATGCTTCTGGCCCGTTTGGCGCTGCCCGCGTCCGGGGAGACCACCACCAGGTTGTCGTCCACAATGTTCAGCCGCCGGGCGTAGGCGCAAAGCAGGGATTGGGCATATAGATGGTCCACCGGCTTTTTGAAGAAGCCCTGTACCTGCGCCGCATGTAGGTCCATGGTGACCACCCGGTCCGCACCCGCCAGCTCGATGCATTCGGCGCAGACCCGCGCCCGGATGGATACCCGGGGCTCGTCCTTTTTATCGCCCTTGGCATAGCTGAAATACGGGATGATGGCCGTTACCGAGTTGGCGCTGGCACGCTTGAAGGCATCCAAAAAGAACAGCAGCTCCGCAAACTCGTTGTTGGGATCCAACCCCAGGGTCTGCACGAAGTATACGTCCTTATCCCGGATACTCTCATTGATACGCACAAAGGTGTTGCCCTCGGAAAAGATGATGGTGCTGCAATCCCCCATCTGCGTACCCAGATAATCGCACATCTTTTGCGCAAACCCCTTGCTGGCCGTGCCTGCGAAGATGCGGATTATCCCGTCTGTTCCGGACATAATGGTTTCCCTCCATGTTGCTTATATTCTTTATGGGACATTCCGCCCCATATAAAGTATACCAGAACCTGATGCATGTCGCAATGCGAAAACCGTCAAAAGATGAAGGAAAGATTGCAGATCCCATAAGCGCCCATTATACTGTTTCTTTGCCATATTTATAACATGCCTGCTATCCCAGGGAAAATCCGACCCCGCACCCCCCTTGCTCCTGAAAAATGACGGCCTGGGCTGCAAAAACTATTATGGCCCTATGGCCGTTTGCGCGGTATACTGAAGGCAGCGGCATACGTCCCATTGCCGCGGATAAGGAGGCCAATGATGGAATATCGCATCCTGATCGTAGAGGACGATGCCGTGATCGCCGATGGAATCGCGGCCTATCTAAAGAGTTGGGGCTTTGCGGCGGAGAAGGTCACGGATTTTCGCCGGGTATTGGAAACCGCCGCCGCCCTGGAGCCCCACCTGATCCTTATGGACGTATCCCTGCCCTATTTCAACGGGTTTTACTGGTGCGCCCAATTGCGCAAAACCAGCGCGGTGCCGGTGATCTTCATCTCCTCCCGCACCGAGGATATGGACATCGTCATGGCCATGAACATGGGGGGCGACGACTATATCACCAAGCCTCTGTCCATGGAGGTGCTGCTGGCCAAGATCCAGGCCATGCTGCGCCGCAGCTATGCGTACGAGGTGCAGCAGCCTCTTCCCCGGCTCCGGGACGCGGTGCTGGACGCGGGGGCCGGCTGCCTGGTGCGGGATGGGGCCCGGATCCCCCTGACGAAAAACGAACTGGGCATTTTACAGCTCCTATTGGAAAAGCCCGGCCAGATCGTATCCCGGGAAGCCATTATGCTGCGGCTATGGGACAGCGACGTGTTTGTGGACGACAACACCCTCACCGTCAACATCAACCGGCTGCGGCGCACCCTCCGGGAGGCGGGCCTGGGGGAGGATTGTATCGTGACCCACAAGGGGCAGGGGTATAGCGTCCATGGGTAATGTTTTCGCCTATCTTCGCAGCCGCTGGCAGCTGCTGCTGTTTTACGGGATCGTCATGGCCATCCTGCTTCTCGCCGCCTTTTTGGGAGGCCAGGACATGGCCCTGGCCCTCTATGCCGGCGCCATGATCAGCTTCCTGCTGCTGCTGTTGCTGCTGGCGGAGGGCAGCCGGTTTTGCGGCAGGCTCCGGCAGCTCCAGCACCTGCTCCGGCGGCTGGGGTCCTTGCCCGCCAGCCTGCCCCGGCCAGACGGGGCCATGGAGGCCGCCTACGGGGCCCTGATCGAGGAGCTGGCCCAGGAGGCGGCCGCCCTGCGCCGGGCGCTGGAGAAAAACCAGGCGGACAGCCTGGCCTATTATACCCTATGGGTCCACCAGATCAAGACCCCCATCGCCGCCATGGAGCTGGTGCTGCGGCAGGATACCAGCCCCCAGGCGGAGGTGCTCAAGCAGGAGCTGTTCAAGGTGCAGCGCTACGCGGAGCTGGCCCTCCAATACAACAAGCTTCAGGATCTGGCCTCCGACCTGGTGATCACCCGGTGCGACCTGCCGGCCCTTCTGCGGGAATGCGTAAAAAAATACGCCCTATTGTTCATCCACCAGGGGCTGTCGGTGGAGCTCGGCCCCCTGGCCGAAACCGTGGTGAGCGACAAAAAATGGCTGGGCTTCCTGCTGGAGCAAATCATCTCCAACGGGGCAAAATATACCCATACCGGCGGGATGCGGATCTATATGGAAGGGGAGCGGCTGGTGCTGGAGGATACGGGCATCGGCATCCGGCCCGAGGACCTGCCCCGGATCTTTGAGCGGGGCTATACCGGCTACAACGGCAGGCTGGATAGCCGGGCCAGCGGTATCGGCTTATACATGGCCAAGCGGGTGGCGGACGCCCTGGGCATCGCCCTGGCGGTGGAAAGCCGGCTGGATCAGGGAACCCGGGTATTCCTCCGGTTCCCGGACGGGGACGCCTTCCGGTTTATGTGACAAAAATGTAAGGCTCTCCCGGCGGGATGTAAGGCCGGACCATGGCGGCCGCCTTTTGGCCCGGCCTATAATGGCAGTATCCGATACAAGGAGGTCAGCCATGGAGCTTTTACAGATCCAAAATGTGAAAAAAGTCTATACCACCAAGCTGGGCTTCAACCAATGCGTGGCCTTGAAAAACGTCAGCTTTACCGTGCGGGAAGGGGAGTTTATGGCCATCATGGGGGCCAGCGGCAGCGGCAAAACCACCCTGTTGAACATCATCGCCTCCCTGGACCGGCCCACCGCCGGCCAGATCTTTCTAAACGGTACCCCCTTCTCCTCGGTGCGGGAGCGGGACCTTTCCAGATTCCGCCGGGAAAACCTGGGGTTTGTGTTTCAGGAATTTAACCTGCTGGATACCTTTTCCATCCGGGACAACATCCTTTTGCCCCTGGTGCTCTCCCAGGTCCCCGTCAAGGAGATGGAGACCCGTCTGCAGCCCGTGGCCAAGATGCTGGATATTGTGACCCTGCTGGATAAATACCCCTATGAGGTATCCGGCGGGGAAAAGCAGCGGGCCGCCGTGGCCCGGGCGGTGATTACGGACCCCCAGATCATCCTGGCGGACGAACCCACCGGCGCCCTGGATTCCCGCTCGTCGGTGGAGCTTTTGCAGAATTTCGCCCGGCTCAACCGGGAGGTGGGCCGCACCATCCTCATGGTGACCCATAGCGCCATGGCCGCCAGCTACGCCAGCCGGGTGCTGTTCATCAAGGACGGGGAGATCTTTGCCCAGCTCTACCGGGGGGATGGGGATAACCGGGCCTTTTTCGACCGGATCGTCAGCAACCTGTCCGTCCTTTCGGAGGGGGGTGCGGACGTTGGGTAACCCCTTCTTCCGGAAAATGGCCGCGGGCAACGTGCGCCGCAGCCGGGAGGTCTATCTCCCCTACCTGTTGGCCGCAGCCATCATCGGCTGCGTGTACTTCCTGGTGGTGAGCATGTCCTTTTCCGAAAACCTGGCCGGCGTCCCCGGCGGCGAAACCGCCCGGCTCATGTTCGCCATGGGGACCACGGTATTCACCATCTTCGCCTTCTGCTTCCTCTTGTCCATCAACCGCTTCCTCATCAAGCAGCGGAAAAAGGAGTTCGGCCTCTACGGGGTATTGGGGCTCTCCAAGGGCCACGTAGGCCGGATCCTCATATGGGAAAACGCCATTGTGCTGCTGGGGGGCCTGGGCCTGGGGCTGGTATTCGCCCTGGTATTCGGCAAGCTGCTCTTCCTGGCCCTCCTCAAGCTCATGCGGAGCCTCCCCAGCCTGGATTTCGCACCCCCGCCCATGGCATACGCTGCGGTGACCGGGCTGTTCCTGGCGGTGTTCGTATGCACCTGCCTGTATAACCTGGCCCAGGTCCATCTTTCCAACCCCATTCAGCTCATGCAGAGCCAGCGCCAGGGGGAAAAGGATAGCCGCCTGGTGGTCCCAAAGGCCATCCTGGGCCTGCTGCTCCTGGGCGCCGCCTATTACTTTGCTTGGACCATCCAAAACGCCGGCATGGCCATGGGCGTATTTTTCCTACTGGTGCTCATGGTGATCATCGCCACCTATTTCCTCTTCCAAGCGGGCAGCATCGCGGTGTTGCGGCTGCTGCGGGCCAATAAACATTTTTACTACCAGCCCAGCCACTTTGTCACGGTTTCCGGCATGTTCCACCGGATGCGGCAAAACGCCAGCAGCCTGGCTACCATCTGCATCCTGTCCACCATGCTCACCGTGACCCTTACCGGCACCCTGGCCCTATACCTGGGCCAGGAGGAGACCCTGAAACCCCTGTATCCCTACAACGTATGCTATGATATCGCCCAGGACCCGGAAAACCCCAACCCTCAGATGACCCCCGAAGCCATCGACGCCTTTCTGGCGGACCAGGCCCAGGCCCAAGGGTTGACCATGTCCGCCCAGGGGGACGAGCGGCTGGTGTATACGGAAAACACCCAAAACGAAGGCTATAACGAGCCCCTAGTTGGATTTCTGGTGGTCTATGCGGATTCCACCTGCCAGACGCTGCCCCATTCCGTATTGCTGGACGGCTACCTATATTTCGACCTGGCGGGCAGCGAGGACGCCTGCCTGGCCTTTGTGGAGCAGATCCCCGCCAAAATGGCGGCGGCCTTTGGGTTGCCGGAGGGGGATTTTGGCCAGATCAACGACATCTTTTCCGCCCGGCAGGCGGGCTATGGCACCTACGGCGGACTTCTATTCCTGGGCGCTTTCTTCAGCATCCTATTCCTGGCGGTGGCGGTGCTGATGCTCTATTTCAAGCAGATCACCGAAGGCAACGAGGACCGGGACCGCTTCGCCCTGCTGCAAAAGGTGGGCATGGATCAAAAGCAGGTGCGCCGCGCCATCAATTCCCAGGTGCTGTGGGTTTTCTTCCTGCCCCTGGGCGCTACCCTGCTGCATATGGTATTCGCCAGCCGGATCCTGACACGGATGCTGGGAGCCTTTAATATGTCGAACTGGGGGCTGACCCTGACCTGCTCCGGGTTTGTCTCCCTGGGCTTTGCCCTGCTGTATTGGATCGCTTACCTGCTCACCGCCCGGGTGTATTACCGGATCGTCCGCTGGGGAACGGAGGGACGCCCATGCTGAAACTCCCTCTTCCCTATCTGTTCCTGCTGCTGGGGCTGTTTGTGCTGTTTGTGGTGCTGCTGCCCAAGGCCCTGGACACGGTGGGCCAGGACCACCTGCTGGCCTTTTACAGCCAGGCCGTGGAGCAGGCCGGGACCCTGGCCCTGGATTCGCCCGCCCAGACCCCCGGCATCTTGGAGCGGGACCCGGACGGCTATACCGGCAGCTACCAGGCTTCCCTCTCCGATTATACCGGCAAGCTAACCCTTTTCGGCGGCACCAGCATTGAGCCGGAAGCCCTCTACCTATGGGGCCAAATCCAGGGCCAAGCGGGAACGGCCCAGCTCCGCTACCAAATCGGCAGCGGCGATCCGGAGGCGTTGCTTTCCGGCTCCGGGGAATACGAGGGCCCTCTGGAGGCCCCGGCAGGCAGCTGCTACCTGACCCTGGACCTGCAGGATTTCTCCGGGGATATCTCCATAACCGTGCAACCCCTGGAAGAATGTGCTATAATGTAGGCTGATTCGCGGCGCATCCTGCGCCGCGCCATTTCAAACGAGGAGGCTGTCTGACCCATGCGCTTGATCGGCAACATTCTCTGGTTCCTGTTCGGCGGGTTTCTCCTGGGCCTGAGCTGGTTTTTGGCCGGCATCCTGTGGTGCGTCACCATCATCGGCATCCCCTGGGGGCTCCAGTGCTTCAAGTTCGCCAAGCTGACCTTCTGGCCCTTTGGCAAGGAGATCCAATACGGCGGCGGGGCCATGTCCCTATTGGCCAACATCCTCTGGCTTTTGATCAGCGGCCTGCCCTTGGCCATCGAAGCCTTTGTATTTGGCTGCCTGTGGTGCGTCACCATCATCGGCATCCCCTGGGGCAAGCAATACTTCAAGCTGGCCAAGCTGGCCCTTATGCCCTTTGGCGCCACGGTGGGATCCGCCAGCTAGCCCATCTGCCCCCCCTACGCAAGCGAGCCGCAAATTTATGCGGCTCGCTGCAGGCTGTCGAAAAAGTGGCTTGCGCCACTTTTCCGAGGTGTTCATAGCTCCATTGCGCCTACGGCGCGGCCAGGGAGCTATGCAAGGAAACCCTTGCTACGCAAGGC
>OJRG01000544.1_pt1 | contig 20021 bp, 11 predicted proteins | sample 1599121 | NCBI WGS metagenome assembly OJRG01 (sample SAMN03922528, study PRJEB24848) | human gut metagenome | isolation source: stool sample | host: Homo sapiens | place: Germany | collected 2010-05
GATGTCGCCGCGCGTGATGGTTCCGTCGCCGGGGATCATCTTCTGGATGAAACCGTTGGCATAGAGTTCCAGGTCGGTTTCCGATTTCCAGAACTCGTCGCTGCCGATCTGGTCGTAGGTGTCGCGCGTCAGGAAATCCTCGCAGGAGGCCATTCCCGCAGCAGCGAGGGTCATCAGCGTATATAGCAGTATCTTTCTCATGGTTGCTGTCGGTTAAAATGTTACGTTTATACCCAGGGTCACGGTCTTGAGCATCGGGTAGGAATAGCCGTTACCCGTACCGTTCAGGCCCGAAGTGGTCGAGGCCGCGAAATCGGAGTCGCCGCTGGTGATGACTTCGGGGTCGAACATGTCCGTGTGCTTGAACATCGGCGAGTGGGTGAAGAGGTTCTCGCCCGACAGGTAGACCTTCAGCCCCTCGAGGCGCAGCTTCTTGCAGATGTGCTTGGGGAAGGTGTAGTCGACGGTGATGTTCTTCAGTCGGATGTACGAAGCGTCCTGCAGGTAGTGGTCGTTCTCCCACGTCAGCGGGCCGTCGTTGCGGTTGGCGGCGAGCGATACCATGCGTGTCCAGTAGGGGTTCTTGTCCATGTTGGTGACGCGCCAGTTGTCGGTGCTCTTGTCGATCCGGACCACGTTGTCGCCCGTCTGCGTCTTCATCAGCGAGTTGTAGGCGCGGTTCCATTTGCCCCAGAAGAATCCGGACTCCGTCCACGGGTACCAGTCGCGCTTGCCCACGCCCTGCCACAGCATCGAAAGCCCGATGCCGTTCCAGTTCAGCGACATGTTGATGCTGTACTGGTAGCGCGGCGACTGGTTGCCGATGATCTCCAGGTCGCCGTGGTTGGACAGCGTGCGGTTGCCCTTGGTCATGATGCCGTCGCCGTCCACGTCGACGAAGCGCAGGTCGCCGGCATAGGCGCGGAACATCTCGCCGTTCTTGAAGAAGTTGTAGGCCGGGCCGTTCAGGGCGTCGGCGTTGCTGGCGTAGATGCCCGCCGTGCGGAAACCCCATATCTCGCCGATCTCCATACCCTTGTAATAGGTCGTCAGGTCGCCCGTTTCGTTATAGTAGTCGGTGATCCAGCTGCGGCTGTCCCACAGCATACCCTTGATGCTGTAATTGAACGGCTTGCCGCCCAGGTTGAACGAGTCGCGCCACGAAAGGCTCAGCTCCCATCCCTTGGTCTTGAGGCTGGCGTAGTTGCCGTAGGGCGCGGCGCTTCCGAGTACCTGCGGGAGGTTCGGGCCGACGGTGTAGAGGTCGGTCGTATTGCGGCGGTAGTAGTCGCCGGTGAACGAAAGCCGGTTGTGGAACAGGTCGAGGTCGAGGCCGATGTTGTAGGTGGTGACCTTTTCCCAGGTGATGTCGTCGGGGATCAGACTGGGCACCGACGTGTAAGGTACGTTCTGGCCGTTGATGATGACCGACGACTTGGCGATCGAGGCGCTGCCCGAAGCGGTCATGGTCTCGAGGTACTGGTAGGGGTCGATGTTGGCATTGCCGAGCGAACCGATGCTGGCGCGAACCTTGAAGTTGTCCAGCCACCCTTCGACGTGCGGTTTGAGCCACGGCTCTTCGGAGAGGCGCCATCCGACCGATGCCGAGGGGAAGAAGCCCCACTGCGAACTGGACGGGAATTTCGACGACCCGTCGTAACGGGCGCTCACTTCGGCCAGGTAGCGGCCTGCATAGGCATAGTTGACGCGGCCGAAGAATCCGACCAGCCCCCACGTGTAGCCTCCCGAGGTGGTCGAGTAATACTCGCCGTCCATGAGCGTGAAGCTCGGCTTCGAGGGATAGAGGTTACCCTGGCGGTAGGTCTTCTGCGTGCGGTAGTCGTAGTCCTCGAGGTTCCATCCGGCGACCACGTTCAGGTCGTGGTCCGAACCCAGCTTGGGCGTGACCGTGCCGACGATGTTCGTCGAGATGTAGTCCGAGCGGTACGTCCAGTTTTCGAGCGACGAATAGCTGTTGTCCTGCCCCGAAACGTTCACGCCGGTGTAGTAGGTGTAGAGGTTCTCCATGCGGTCGCGCGACCAGCGGGAGCCCTTGTAGGTCACGTCGGCCGAGACCTTGAAGACGTCGGGGACGAATTCGAAGTTGAACGTCGTGGTGTTGGCCACTTCGAGCTTGTTGTTCTCCTGCCACGAGGTGCCCTCGGCGAAGGCCGCATAACCGGTCTTGGCCGCGGTCTGCGTCCAGGTGCCGTCGGGGTTCTTCAGCAGGGCGAACGGGAAGGCGAACATGTCGATCTGGCGCGAGATCACCTGCTGGCCGTAGTGCACCATGGGCTGGTGGTACTTGCTGCTCATCAGGCTGGTATTGTTGTCCAGCGTCAGCCACGGGCGGATGCGGATCGAGCCCTTGGCACGGAGGTTATACTTCTTGTAGGTCTCCTCGCCCACCTTGTAGATGCCGTCCTGGTTGTAGTAACGGCCCGAAATGTAGTAACTGACCCCTTCGCGGCCGCCCTGGATGCTGACGGCGTGGGTGGTCGAATAGTTCACCGACTTGTAGATCTCCTTGAGCCAGTTGGTCTCGCCGTAGTAGTTGTAGTTGCCGTTGGCGTCGATGTCGTAGTTGTCCATCGTCGGATCGGCACGGCGGCGTTTGAGCTCCTCGAACCAGGCGTTCGAATAGGGCATGTAGTTGTTGAAGAGCGACGGTACGGTCGCCGTCGGCGAGGAGTTGAGATACGACTCGCGGAAGGCATCGACCCACTGCACGGGGTCGGTGACCACGTTGTCCTCCCAGATCACCGTACGGCGGTGCAGCGACACGGAGCCGTTGTAACTCACGCGCACCTTGCCCTTCTCGGGGTTCTTGGTTGTGATGAGGATCACGCCGAATGCGCCGCGGGCGCCGTATACTGCGGCCGACGAAGCGTCCTTGAGCACCGAAATCGAGGCGATGTCGTCGGGGTTCACCGAACCCATGTCGCCTTCGGCTCCGTCGATGAGCACCAGCGCGCCGCCGCCCTGTCCGAGTTTGTTGGTCTTTTCACCGCCGCTCACACGGGCCTTGAACGTGTTGTTCACGCCGCGGATGGTGACTTCGCCGGCATGGTCGGCCTTACCGTCGACCTGCACGATGTTCAGGCCGGGGATCTGGCCCTGCAACGAACGGGTGATGTTGGCATTGGGCCGGTTTTCGACCGCGTCGCCCGAAAGGTTCTCGACCGCGCCCACGATATTGCGTTTCTTGAGCGTGCCGTAGCCCACGACGACTACTTCGTCCATCACCAGCTCGTCCTCCTGCATCGTGACGTCGATCTGCGTGCGGCGCCCTACCACCTCCTCATGGGGGCGGTAGCCGATATACGAGAAGAGCAGCGTGGCGTTCCCGTCGGCCGGGATCGCATAGCCGCCGTCGACACCCGTCGAGACGCCGACCAGCGTCCCCTTGATAGTGACCGTCACGCCGATCATCGGGTTGCCCGCAGCGTCGCGGACGACCCCTTTCACCTCCGATTTGGCGGCGGCACTGGCTGCCGGAACGGGGCGCGTGCTGCGCGTCAGCACGACCACTTTGTCAACCACCCGGTAGTCGATGCCGCGAGGCGTGAATACGGCGGCAAGGATGGCCTCGATGGTGGCACCCTTCTCCGAGACCTCCAGGTTCTCCATCGGATAGCCGGCCAGTGCCGTTTCGTAGGAGAAGGCGATGCCCACTTGTTGCGTAATAGCATCGGCAACGGCCTTGAGCGTCGTCCGCGAGTAGGATAAATTCAGGTCATACCCCTGCCCTTGCGCACCGGGGAGCGATCCTTGGGCGGCATAGCAGCCGAAAGCCCCCGCGCAGAGCACCATGACCAGACATAGTCCTTTATGGAATAATTTCTTCATAGTTTCAATTCGGTTAATTGGTTATTTCCCGCTGCCGCGTGCAAAGCACGTCCGCAGCCGCGCCGTGCAGGCGGGCTCCGGGGAAATTCGTTCCGATACGGCAGACAGAACCTTGCAAGTCATCCGTCGTCCGATAAAAAACCGTGTAGTGCTGGTGTAGGGGGAGGGATTAGTCAGACATCATCGAAGTTGTTTTAAAGTTTCCGGTTAATAATCGTTTTTTTAGTTTGCATTGGGTCGGTTGCGGCCGGCGTTTTCCGTCCGGTCTGCATTAGATACAAGCGACCGGGGCAAACTACCCAATGCCGGAAGCTTTTTTCACAAAATTGCAATGCAAATTTTTATACCTATATATTACAGATATTTTATTTTTCGGTTTTTCGCCGCAAGGTTCGTAAAATTTTAAACATTTTTCTTGCGAATCCCGGAAAATTGCTATATTTGCAGTGCAAGTCATTCGATATCGTTAGAAACCGTGTAGGAAATTGACATCCGGCAGTGTATCCGGAGTCGGTTTCTGATTTTTTTTATCGGTTTTACAAACAAACTAACGATCCAATCATGATGAAATTTATTCATAAACTGACGATAGTTCTCGCGTTGGGCGGGATCTGCGGTCTTGCCGCGTGCAGCGACGACGACCAGGGGTTCCTCAAACGCAACCTGCGCGAGATGAGTTTCCCGTACGTCGAATCGAGCGATACGTTCACGATCCGCGCCACGGGGGACTGGTATATCAGCGACACCCCCGACAGCCGCGAGTGGACGAACGCCTACGGCTGGGTGCATGTCGACCAGCTCTCGGGCAAGGGAGACCCCAGCACCTACCAGAAGGTGACGGTCACCTGCGACCAGAATACCTCCGAGGAGCGTAACGCCACCATCTACCTGCACGGCTGCGGCGAAGAGAACGTCGCCATCGCCATCAGGCAGGACAACGGTATCTTCGAGTGGAAACCCTTCGACAACGGACAGCAGTTCGACGTCTCGGGTATGCTCAAACTCAACGCGGAAGCCGGGGCCAAGCTCCGCATCCCCTACATCAAGGCGCTCGGCACGGAAAAATACACCGTCACGGTGACGCAGACCGGCGGCGAGGGGATCACGGCCGCCAGCGGCAGCTATTCGATCCCGGCGGCCGGCAACGGTTACATCGAAGTACCCCTGACGGGCACCGCCACCCGCCAGGGCATCGTGACCTTCGCCGTGAAGGCTATGGACGAGGCCGGCGCGGAAAAAGACTTCGGCTCCGTTTCGACCATCGTCCGCGCCGGGTTCGACGCCCAGGGCGAGGAGCTTCCCCTGCTGACGCAGAACTTCGGCAAATTCCCCTGGGGCGGCGACTGCATCGGCCAGAAGGCGGGTGTCACGACGGCCGACAAGACCGTGGCCAACCTGAGCCTCGACAACGAGACGGTGAGCGTTACGGCGGGCACCAACGCCAGCATCGGCGGCATCACCTCGACCGTACGCAACGGCAACGCGGCGTTCTACCGCGCCATCGGCATGGAGGGGTGGACAGGCTACCTGAACTACATGTGTCCGGGCTACATCCAGTTGGGCGCCGCGAGCGACAATGCCGACGGGCAGCCGGGCAACCTCATCTCCCCGGTGCTGAACATCCCCGCGGGCTACGACCTGCTGCTGACCTGCAAGGTCGCCATCTGGGCCGCAGCCCCCGACCAGGGCATGGTGGGCATCTGCGAGAAGAACGACGGGTTCTGGATCCCGAAGGGCACGCTGGACAAGATCGTAGCTTCGACCAAGAGCTACGTTTCGCTCGACATCCCCGCCTACACGTGGGTCGAGGTCACGGCCGTCATCCCCAATCCCGGCGCGAAAGCCAATCCGGCATTCTTCATCTCCACGGCCGACAGTTGGTTCTCGGGCTCCTCGGTGAAGGCGGGCCGCTGGTACATCGACGATATCAAGCTCGTATACTAAAACCGGACAACAATCATGAAAAAAAGCATTTTATATATTCTGTTCGCCCTCTTCTCGCTATCGGCCGCAGTCTCGCTGACGGCCTGCAAGGACGACGGCGTGGAAATATCGGGGGCCAACAAGTCCAAGACCCCGAAGAACGTGAAACTGCTCGAATACGGGGCCACGTCGCTTACGATCTGCTGGGATTTCATCCGCGGCGCGACATCGTACACCGTACAGCTCGTCGACGGGGATATGAACCCCGTCAGCGAAGCGCTCTGCAAGACCACGGACGCAATCGACTACCATGAATTCACCGACCTGGCGACCGACCGGATATACTACGGCCGCGTCAGGGCCAACTACCCCTACTCCTCCACTTCGGACTGGGTATACGTCACGGCAAACGAGCAGCCGGCCATGCTGATGGCCTCGGTGGGTATCCTCGAACTCGACCCGAAGCTCACGCTCAATGCCGCGACGGGGTCGACGCTCACCTACGAGTGGTCGTATACCGAAGATGCGGCGACCGACGCCACGCGCCTCTACAACATCGAACTGTTCCGTGACGAGGCGTGCAGCGAACTGCATGTCAGCTGGCTGGCCGACGGAAAACTCGCGTCGGACAAAGGCATCTTCACCGCCCTGGCGGGTTATCCCGTCGTGAGGTTCACCTTCTCGGGGCTCGATCCCGAAACGACCTACTACGCCCGGGTCACCAATGCCAGCTTCGGCAACATCATGACCCCCGTCGTCGCCGGGACCACGGCCAAGGCCGGGCCCAAAGCCTCGCAGAATAACCCGGCACAGGCCGGAGATATCGTGCTGGCGCAGGATTTCGCGGCATTCATCCACGGCGGCGACATCGTCCGCTCGGCGGCAGGTTACAACGCCGTATCGGGTACCGAGTTCCGCAAGACGTGGGAACCCGCCACGGGCGAGAACCCGCAGGCCGACGGCGACCGTCCGGTCTGCAACTGGACGACGGAGTTCAACGTATTCACCGGAGGCACGTCGGCCGAGTACATCGAAAGCGTCGGCATGAAAGGCTGGGGGTCGTCGGGCAACACCTCGACCCGTCCGGGCTACATCAAGTGCGGCGGCGGTGGCGGCGGTATCGGCATCCTCTATACGCCCGAGCTGGCGGCCCTGCCCAAGAACACGACCGTAACGGTGAGTTTCTCGGCCAGCGCCTATGCCGAAGGCGAAAACGTCTATGGCAGCGACATCGTGGTCGAGGCCATCGAGGGCGCCGAGTTCGGCACGAACAACGTCGTGAGCAAGAAGGGCACGGTTGTGGCTTCGAAGGTCGTGGACATCTCGTCGGCCGTAGGCCGGTTCGAAACCTTCACGGTGACGCTCGACGGCCTCTCGCCCACGTCGCGCATCGCATTTTCCTCGAACCCCGCACAGGCGGGCGCCAACAAGACCCGCTACCTGCTCGACGACATCGTCGTGGTTTACGACGGTGAGACCAGGCTGGAGAAACTCACCGTTCCGGCGAACGTGAAATTCGACGCCGAAGCCGTCTATTCCGACAAGCTGACCCTCGAATGGGACGAAGTGGCCGGGGCGGCTTCCTATACGGTGGCATGGTGGGCCGACGGCACCGAGGAGAAGGACGCCACGGTAGCGGAGGGCATCACCTCGGCCTCGTACCTGCTCAAGGAACTGGAGGCCGGCACCGAGTACCACGCGAAGGTCAAGGCGTGCCGCTACAACAACCCCGACTACGATTCGGACTACTCCGCCGCCGTGTCGCAGAAGACGGACATAGCCCCGGTACAGGCCGGGATCGTCGTGTCGAAAGTGCTGGCGACCTCCTCGACCCTCACGGTCGAATGGGCCCGTGCGGACGGCCAGGCGTGTGTCAACAGCAGTGCACAGGTCTACCACGTGAAACTTTACAGCGACGCCGAATGCAAGGATCTCTTCGTCGGCTGGAATGCCTCGAACGTCTTCGGCATCACGGCCGGGAACCGCTTCCGCTTCACCTTCTCGGGACTGGCCCCCGCCACGACCTACTACGTCTGCGTGGACGACAAGACCAACGATTTCTTCTCCGACCCGCTCGCATATGCGACTGCCGCCGCAGGGCCGCAGGCGGGTGCCACGACGGCAGGCTCGGCAAAGGCGGGCGACATCCTCCTGGCGGAAGATTTCTCCAGGGTGATCCACGGCGGCGACATCGCCAATTTCGCCGCGGGCTACTATCCCCCGACCGCGGGCCGCGGGACTTACGCCGCAGCTTCGGGCGACAATCCTCCGGGGTTCTCGGCCACCCGCTGTACGGCCAATGAGTTCGACGTGTTCAGCGGCGGCGGCGTGGCTGCGCCCTACACCGAGGGCACGGGCCTTGCGGCCTGGGGCAAGTCGGGCAACATCGCAGGCCGCCCGGGCTATGTCAAGATGGGCGCCGGAAGTGCGGCCGCCTCGCTTTACACCCCCGAACTGACCGCCCTGCCCGATGCGGCGACCGTCAAGGTGCGCTTCTCGGCACAGGCTTACAGCGAGAAATACGACGGTTCGGGCGCCGATGCCGGGAAAATCCTCGTCAAGGCCGTCCGCGGCGCCGTGCTCGGCGCAAAGGGCGCCATCACCGGCACGGTCACGGAGGTCTCCGCGGCCGACCCCGTGGATATTTCGGCTGCCAAAGCCCGGTTCCGCGAGTTCGAGGCAACCCTCACGAACGTGACGCCCGATTGCCGCATCGTGATCTCGACGAGCGAAAAACGCGCCCTGCTGGACAACGTGGTCGTCACCTGCACGGCCATCACCCCCGCGACCAAACCCGCAGCACCGGGCGGGGTTTCGTTCGACGCCGCAGCGGCGGCCGACAGGCTGACGCTCAAGTGGAACGCCGTCCCCGATGCGACTTCCTACACGGTCGCCTACTGGAAAGGTTCGGCCTCAGCCCCCGAAAGCGAGTATGCCTACAAGACCGGCATCGCGTCCACGGCAACGTCGCAGGAGCTGACCAACCTGGAGAGCAACACCTCCTACTGGGCCAAGGTCAAGGCGGTCGGCAGCCTCGATTCCGACTGGTCGGAAACGGCGAACGCCACGACCATGGACAGCGGCGGCGAGCCGCTCCTTCCGACGGCCGACCTGCTCGACGTGGTGTTCCGCAACGACGGTTCTGCCGTGGACAACTCCCCGTCGGCAACGCCCGTGCGGGCGCTCGAAGGTACGGCGATGATGACCTACTACAACGACCTCTATTCGAGGTATGCGGCCCATTTCAACCACACGCCGGGCACGTCCGTCAACGAGGGGTTCTACAAGGCCGACTACTCGGCCAACAAGCAGTTCCAGGATGCGCTCGCCGACGGGCACACGCTCGAGGCGCTCTTCAAACTGGATGAGAAGTCGGACGGTTCGGCCGAGCTGAAGATGTTCAGTTCGATGTCGAGCGGCGGCACCGGGTTCCTTATCAGCAAGGCCGACAGGGGTACGGAGCTGACCTTCCTGCCCAACGTCAGCACGACCGGTAAATCCAGCTGGGTATGGACGAAGAGCGGCATCAACCCCGAGGCGGGGCGCTATTACCACGTCGTGGGCGTATGGAACAAGCAGGAGGCCAAGACCTACATCTACGTAGACGGCGAGCTGAAGGGTACGATGGATGCCCCGGGCAACTACGTGCCGCCCACCACCACGACGAGCTACTGGTTCGGCATCGGCGTCGACGCCAGTGCGACCGTGGGTCAGAACGCCTGGAAAGGCGACGTGGCCATCGCACGCGTCTACGACGCCCCGCTCACGGCCGAAAAGGTGAAGGCTCTGTGGGAAACCGTCAAACGCGACCAGCAGCCCGCCGCGATCAACATTACCGGGCTGCTCTACCTTTCGGGCTGCGAGGTGGGTGCCGATTACACCTATACGCTCTACGGCAAGGGGTTTGCCGCCGGGGACAGGATCCGCTTCGAACCGCTCGCCGGCAGTGCCGGGACTTTCACGCTCGACGGGTCGGCCGCAGCGGAGTCGCTTTCGGTGCGCATCCCGAACGGATTTGCCTCGGGCAGGTACCGGATGGTGCTGATGCGCGGCCAGAACCAGTACCCGCTGGGCATCACGCAGCTCACCTATTCGAATAATCCCGCCCGAGTCGCCAAACCCCGGGTGATCGCCCACAGGGGCTACCACAAGGACGGCGCCGCCCAAAACTCCGTAGCTGCGCTCGCCAAGGCGCAGGAGCTGGGCATCTACGGCTCGGAATTCGATGTCTGGATCACGGCCGACGGCAAGGTCGTCATCAACCACGACAGCACCGTTCCCGGGAGCAGCCTCGTGATCGAGAACGTCAATTACGACCAGATCAAGGATCTGACGCTCGCCAACGGCGAAAAGCTCCCGACGCTCGACGATTACCTGGAGCAGGCCACGAAAAATGCGGACACCAAGCTGATCCTCGAAATCAAGAGGCACAGTTCGGCCGCCAACAACGCCCGTGCGGCGGATGCCGTCATCGAGGCTGTCAAGGCAAAGGGGCTGACCGACCGTGTGGAATACATCGCTTTCGACTATACGACCTGCAAACGCATCGTCAACGCCCTTCCGGGTGCCATGGTGCAATACCTGAACGGCGACCTGGCTCCCGCCGCAGTCCGGCAGGACGGCATCGGGGGTATCGACTACCGCTTCTCGGCTTATTCGGGCAATCCGGGATGGGTCAAGGAGGCACATGCCAACGGCATGGTCACGAACGTATGGACGGTCGACACGGTGCAGGACATGATGACCTGCATCGCATGGGGAATGGATTTCATCACCACCAACAACCCCGAGACCCTGAAGGAACTCCTCACCAGGACATTCGTGTCGGCCAACTGACTGCCGCAGGGCGGTGCGCCTGTGCCCGGGGATTTCACCCGGCACCCCGCAGTTCCCTGAAGGCGCGACCGACAGCCGACGGCGGCGGGTATCATGCCCGCCGCCGTTTTTATTGCCCTGCGGAAAACAAAAAAGGCAGGCGGGCTCGCCAATCTGCAAATATTTTCTAACTTTGTGCATACGATACGAACATGGAGCCTGCAGAACTCATATCCGCCATACGCGCCGGGAGCCGCGAAGCCTTCGACGAGATGTGCGGCCGTTATTATGCGCCGCTGACGGCCTACGCACGCCTTTTCCTGAACGGGAACTGGGCGCAGGACGTCGTGCAGGACGTATTCGTTAACGTATGGGTGCGCCGTGAGGCGCTCGACCCGGGACAGTCGCTCTACGGCTACCTGCTGCGTTCGGTCTACAACCAGTCGGTCAACTACGTCAACAAGCACCGCCATGCGTGCAGTTACCGCTCCTACTACCAGGAACGTATCGAAAGCATCGGCTACGCCTATTACGATCCCGACCGGAATCCGGTCATCGAAAAGCTCTACTCGCAGGATCTGCGCACGAGTATCAACGAGGCGATCGCAGCCCTCCCGGCCAAATGCCGCGAGGTCTTTTCGCTGAGTTACCTGCAAGGATTCTCCCACCGCGAGATCAGCGAACAGATGGGGATTGCGCAGAGCACGGTCGAAAACCATATTTACCTTGCCCTGAGGCAACTGCGGGCAAAATTGTCGAAATCGGAGCTGATTCTGCTGCTGTTTTTCATTTTTTTACAACATAATTCCCATCCGCTTGGGTAGATTTCTCCCGTGGATTGTATACTAAACGGACACAGAACAAATGGACGATACGATTATAATGGACTCAGTCATACAAAAATATTTTGCCGGGGAGACTTCGGAACAGGAGGAAAAGTACCTCCTCGCGTGGCTGGAGGAGTCGGAGGAGCACCGCAAATACTTCTTCGAACTGAAGAGCCTGTGGGGGGCACGCCGCGTCTTCGAGGAGAGCACCGACCTGGCGCGCTTCGCATCGTTCATGCGCAGCACCGACCACCGGATCGGGAAGATCGCCGCCGGGGAGCGATACGCCAGGCGCCGCAAACTGGTGCGGTGGACGCTGGGGGCCGCTGCTGCCGTCCTGCTCGCCGTATGCGCCGGCACGGCGTGGCTTTTCTTTTCGGCACCCAAAATATACCGGGTTTACGAGAACACGGGCGATGCGGTGACGACCGTCACGCTTGACGACGGGACGCACGTGTGGCTCAACGCCCGTACGAGGCTGACACTGCCCGAAGCTTTCGGCCCGACGCAGCGCAACGTGCAGCTGGCCGGTGCGGCCTTCTTCGAGGTGGCGCGGGACGAAGCCGCCCCGTTCGTCGTGTCCACCGACAAACTGCGCGTGCGCGTGCTGGGCACCTCCTTCTGCATGCAGGCCTACGAAGGTTCGCAGCAGGCCGAAGTCGTCCTCGAACACGGTTCCGTACGCCTTCAGACGCCCGCAGGGGTCAACCTGGTGACGCTGCAACCCGACCAGCGCGCCCTGTACGACGCTGCGGACGACAACCTCGCCATTACGCAGGTTAACGCTTCGCACCTCGTGCTGACCCAGTACGACCTGGTGACGATGTCCGACGCTACGCTGCACGAGATCATCTCGCACATCGAGACGACCTTCGGCGTGCGGCTCTCGGTGGCGGGACGCTACGACGACAAACGCTATACGTTCAATTACCAGCGTTCCAATTCGCTCGAAGAGGTGCTCAATATCGTCGAATACCTCACGGGCGAGCATTGCGAGGTTATCTACCGCAAAAAATAACCCTACTGGGGAATACCGTCCGCCGGATTCCCGGGATCGGCCGCACGCGGCACCGGTGCCGGCAGAACCGCACAACAAAAAGAGGCTCCCAAGGAGCCTCTTTTGTCGTTTCACGGGCCGCAGGCGCCGCGGGATCAGAGCGTCGAAAGCCAGTCGAGCGTGGCTTTCTGCCAGTCGTCGTAATAGCGGAAGCGGGAGTTCATGCCCCAGCCGTGGCCGCCCGACGGATAGATGTGCAGCGTGGCCTTGATGCCGTGTTCCTTGAGCTTCTGGTAGAACAGCGCGCTGTTCACGGCCGGTACCACCTTGTCGTCGTCGCAATGGAACAACAGCGTCGGCGGCGTGGCGGCATCGACCTTCTTCTCGAGCGAGAACTCCTGTGCAAGGGGTTTGTCGGCATCTTCGGCGCCGAGCAGCTGTACGAAAGTCCCCTTGTGACGTTTGTCCGGGTCGGCCGAGATCACCGGGTAGAAGAGGATCATGAAGCCCGGCTTCACGTCCGAAAGCGTCCCGACGCTCCCGGCGAGGTAACCCCCGGCCGAAGTCCCCGACACCCCCACTTTCGCGGGGTCGATGTTCAGCTCCGCAGCCATCGAACGCATCACGCGCAGCGCCTCGTCGGCATCGTTGCGCGGAACCTCGCTGTGGCCGTTGGGCAGGCGGTATTTCACCACCGCGGCCGTGATGCCGTTCCGGGCGAACCACTGGGCCTCCTTATGTCCGTTGCCGACCGAGAGCGACGAATAGCCGCCCCCGGGGAAAAACACGAGCGCCTGTCCCGTGGCATTGTCCCCGGCCTTGTAAATCCACATTTCGGCCGTCTGCGTGTTTTTCCACTGTCCGGGCTTGGATTCGACCTCGTCGCCCGAAAGCCCGTTCGAGGTGGGTGCCGTCGTGTTGTCCCACAGGACAACGTGGTAATCCTGCGCACAAATCGCCGACGACAGCATGAGGGCGAAGAGCAGGAGCATTGTTTTCTTCATAATTCGAGTTTTAGACGTTGGGATAAAGATAAAAATTATTTGTCAGTCCGTATACGGTGTTTCAACGGGGCGATGGCCGGGGGGCCGACGCTGAATTCCCCGAGACCGAGCGCCACGAGGCGCTGCGTGGCGCGCGGGTCGGCGGCCAGTTCGCCGCACATCCCGGCTTCGATACCCGCCCGGTGCGCGGCGTCGAGTACCATGCCGATGCTGCGTTGCACGGCCGGGTCGAATGCGTCGCAAAGGTAGGCTACGCGGGGATTTCCGCGGTCGGCAGCCATCACGTACTGCGTCAGGTCGTTGGTGCCGATGCTGAAAAACCGCGCCCGGGCAGCCAGTTCGTCGGCGATGAATACGGCGGCCGGGGTCTCGATCATCACCCCCAGCGCTATGTCGCGGTCGTAGGCAACCCCTTCTGCGTCGAGTTCCGCCATGCAGGTCTCGACAACCGCTTGGGCGGCGCGGAACTCCCCGACCGAAGCTATCATCGGGAACATCACCCGCACGTTGCCGAATGCGCTCGCGCGCAGCAATGCCCGCAGCTGGGTGCGGAACAGCTCCGGCATGGCCAGCGAAACCCGGATCGCACGCCATCCCAGAAACGGGTTTTCCTCCGGCTCGAAGTGCATGTAGGGCAATGCTTTATCCCCGCCTATATCAAGTGTCCGTACAGTCAGCGGACGTGCCCCGCAAAGCTCCGCCGCGGCACGGTATGCCGCAAACTGCGTCTCTTCGTCGGGGAGCGCCGGGCCCTGCATGTAGAGGAACTCGCTCCGGAAAAGTCCGATGCCCTCGGCGCCTGCATCGAGCGCGCGTCGCACTTCGTCGACGTTCGCGGCATTGCCCAGCACCGTGATCCGCCGCCCGGCGGGCGTGACGGCGGGCGCCTGTGCATCCGCCGCGCAGCGGAACGCATCCTGGCGCAGCGATTCGAGCCGCGCGGCGTATTTGCGTCCGGTAGCCGGATCGGGGTCGACGATCAGTTCGCCCCGCTCCCCGTCGATTATCAGCCGGTCGCCGGTTCTGACCTGCCGCATGCACCCGGCAACGCCGACCAGCGCCGCGATGCCCTTGTTCCGGGCGATGATCGCGACATGGCTCGTCACGCTTCCGTGTGCCGTCACCAGCCCGGCGACCCTGCCGAAATCCATCTGTGCCGTATCCGAAGGCGCCAGTTCGTCGGCCACCACGATCGTCCCCGGAGCCAGCCCGGCAAAGGGGTCGTGAGCGGTTTCGCCCGACAGGATGCGGCCGATACGCGCGCATACGTCCCGCACATCGTCGGTACGTCCGCGCAGGTAGTCGTCGTCGAGCGCCGCGAACATGCCGCACACCTCTTCGCAGGCTTCACCGAGCGCCTGCTCGGCGGACAGGTGCTTTTCCGCAATCCTTCCCTCGACCAGCCCGGCGAGCATCGGGTCGCCGGCCATCTCCAGATGGGCGGCGAAAACAGCCTCCCCTTCTGCCAGTGCGGACAGCTCCGCCTTCGCACGCTCCAGCGCCGCATGGAACCGCCCGGCCTCGGCCACGGGGTCGCCTGCCGCGGCCGTAGCAGCGGCGGATGCGCGGCGTTGCAGCACGAACGCCGTCCCGACGGCGATCCCCGCCGTCGGGATTCCTCGGATCGTGAACATCATTCGCGGATGCCGGCGATGAACTCCGTTACGGCCCGCACGGCTGCAGCTTCGTCGCCGCCCTTGGCGCAGACTTCCACTTCGGTGCCGTGTTTGAGCCCCAATGCCAGGAGCGAAAGAATGCTCACGGCACTGGCCTCCCGGGCTGCGGTGCGCAGGGTGATCCTGGCGGGCGCAAGCCCCCTGATTAACTTTACAAGTTCGCCCGCAGGCCGCGCATGCATGCCGTTCGGGGCGGTAATCGTTACTTTTCCGGTTGTCATATAGGTAGTTATTTCAGTGCTTCGTATATCGCCTGCGGATCGTCTTCGGTCGTCAGCCTCCGCAACAGTTCTTCGTCCCCGAATACCTCGCCCAGCCGGGCCAGGATATCCAGATGGGCGTCCCCCACGCCGGCAATGCCCACTACGAGGTATGCCTTTTCGTCGCCGAACGCAACCCCGCCGGGGTATTGCAGCACCACGATGCCCGAGTGCAGGACGCACTTCTTGGCGTCGGACGTGCCGTGCGGAATGGCGATGCCCATGCCCATATAGGTCGTTGCCGACTCCTCGCGGCGCAGCATGGCATCCGCATATCCGGGTTCGACATATCCGCCCGCTGCGAGCAGTTCCCCGGCCCGCCGGATCGCGGCTTCCTTGGGTTCGGAGGAAAGTCCCGTTCGGATATTCCCGGGGCGCAAGACCTCGCCGGGAGACCGCCCCGCGGCATCGTCCGCCCTTCGCAGGCCGGCGTCGGAGGGCTGTGCGTCCGCCGTCCCGGCAGGCAGACCGCCGGCTCGGGGAAGGGTGTCCGCACCGTCCTGCTGCGCCACCCGGGCGAACAGGGCGTCGAGGGCCGGGTCGGCCAGGAAATTGTCGATCACGACCAGCGCGGCTCCTTGTGCCGATCCGGCGATCCGCCCGGCCAGCACGGACTGGCAGACAACGACGTCGGCATCGGCGGGAATGCCGTCCGCGGCACAGTTGCCGACCGCCGTGCCGATGCCCGCATCGGAGAGCCTTTTTCGAAACCGCGTGGCACCCAGCGCACTCGACCCCATGCCCGCATCGCAGGCGAAAACCACCTTGCGGATATGTGCCGGGAAGTGCAGCGCGGCCTTTACGGCGGGCGCCCCGCTCTGCGCGGCGGGGATTGCGCCTGTCGGCATATCCTCCGCAGCGGCGGCACGCCGGACGAAGGGCGCCGCCATGAGCAGCGACACCGCCGTGGAGATCAGCACCCCGGCCAGCACGACGAGGGTCTGGCCTTTGGGAGCCATGGCCAGCACCGAAATGATGCTGCCGGGCGAAGCCGGCGCCACCAGTCCGGCCCCGGCAAGCGAAAAGAACAGCAGCCCGGCGGCACTGCCCGCAACAGGGGCGAGGATCAGCGCCGGGCGCGCCAGGATATAGGGAAAATAGATTTCGTGGATACCGCCGAAGAACTGGATGATTACGGCGCCGGGTGCCGACTGGCGCATATTGCCGCGGCCGAAAAACCAGCAGGCCAGCAGTACGCCCAGCCCGGGCCCGGGATTCGTTTCCAGCAGGAACATGATCGACTGCCCGGTTTCGCGGGCCTGCTCGATGCCGATCGGCGAGAAGATGCCGTGGTTCAGGGCATTATTGAGGAACAGCACCTTGGACGGCTCGACCAGAAGCGACACGAGCGGCAGCAGTCCGTGGCGGATCACGACCTCCACGCCGTTGCTGACCAGCAGCGTCAGCCCCGTCACCGCACCGCCGATGACCCAATAGCCCAGTATGGCCAGCAGCATACCGAGGATGCCTATCGAGAAATTGCTCACGAGCATCTCGAAGCCCGCCTTTATGCGTCCCTGCGTAAGTTTGTCGAACCACCGGATCGTATACCCGCCCAGCGGGCCCATGACCATGGCTCCGATGAACATCGGGATGTCGCTGCCGACGATGACGCCCATGGCGGCGATGGCCCCGATTACGCCGCCCCGTTCGCCGGCGACGTTGCGCCCGGCCGTATAGGCGATCAGCAACGGCAGCAGGTAGGTCAGCATCGGGTCGACCAGGCGTGCCATCTGAGCGTTGGGCCACCATCCCGAGGGGATGAAGAGCGCCGTGACGAATCCCCACGCGATGAACGCGCCGATATTGGGCATGACCATGCCGCTCAGGGCCCTGCCGAATTTCTGTATTTGTTGTCGCATAGCTTTCTTTCTTGTATATAATACAAGGAAAGCGCGCGAATCACCTATTCCGCAGGCAAAGAATCGCCCTGTTTTTTTTCGGGCGGCGGCGGATTTTGCCTTTTATTGCCCCCGTACGGTGCCGCGCCGGAGGCTCCCGCCAACAAAAAACCGCCTCCCCGGTCAGGGAAGGCGGTTGCATTATTGCACGGGCAGGTTACATCATCTCTTCGTAGGCGAACTGCACGGCACGGTTCAGGATCGCGATGAACGGCTGCGTGCGGCGGAACTCCGCGAGGGTTCGCTCCAGCAGGTCGTCCGAGAGCAGGAACTCCTCGGTGATCTTCTTGGCAATATAGAAATCCTTGAGCTTCAGCATCTCGGCGTACTCACTGTCGGCAGGGAATCCCGTAGGCACCCGTTTGAGCTTGTTCTCTTCGACGATGCCGAATCCCTTGGCCTTGCGGATGGCCGCCGCGATTTGCGCACCGTTGTCGAGGATCTCCTCGCGCACGCTGCGCAGCACGACCGGCTCGGGGCAGTAGAGCCCCGCCGAAAGCAGGTTGCTCCACACCAGGCTGTCGCAGCAGGGTTCGATGTGGAAATAGTAGCCTGCAAACCCCGACTTCTTGCCCTTGGGCGCGATATACGCACCTATATATGTTTTATAGGGCGACTTGTCGGGACTGAACCGCGTGTCGCGGGCGATGCGGTAGGTGCAGTCCTGCACCCTGAGGCCGCGCACCGTAGGGTCGAACTCGGCGATCCCGGCGATGAGTTGCTCCGTGAAAGCCGCGAAGCGTCCCTTCACGTGCGCCCATTCGGCGCGGTGGGCGTCGAACCATGCACGGTCGTTGTTGTCGTGCAGGCGGCGGAAAAAGTCGATGACCTCTTTCATCCTACCGGAATTTTACCACGCGAAAAGCGGATAGCCGGCCATCAGGGCGTTCACGTCCTTGCGTACGGCGGCGATATTGGCTTCGTTCTCGGGGTCGTGCAGCACCCGGTCGATCAGGCCGACGATGTAGTCCATCCTGTCCTCCTTCAGGCCGCGGGTGGTGATGGCCGGCGTCCCGAAGCGCAGCCCCGAGGTCTGGAACGGCGAGCGGCTGTCGAACGGCACCATGTTCTTGTTGGTGGTGATGTCGGCCGCCACGAGGCACTTCTCGGCCAGCTTGCCCGTCAGTTCGGGGAACTTCGTGCGCAGGTCGACCAGCATCAGGTGGTTGTCCGTGCCGCCCGAAACGATCTTGTAACCGCGTTTAACGAACGCTTCGGCCATCGCCCGGGCGTTCTTCTGCACCTGCGCCTGATACTCCTTGTACGAGGGCTCGAGCGCCTCGCCGAACGCCACGGCCTTGGCGGCGATGACGTGTTCCAGCGGGCCGCCCTGGATGCCGGGGAATACGGCCGAATTGAGGATTTGCGACATCATCTTCACGGCACCCTTGGGCGTGGTGAGCCCCCAGGGGTTCTCGAAATCCTTGCCCATCAGGATAATACCGCCGCGCGGGCCGCGCAGGGTCTTGTGCGTCGTCGAGGTGACGATATGCGCGTATTTCACGGGGTTGTCCAGCAGCCCGGCGGCGATCAGGCCGGCCGTGTGCGCTATGTCCACGAGCAGCAACGCCCCCACCTTGTCGGCGATGGCGCGCATACGTTTGTAATCCCATTCGCGCGAATAGGCCGAGGCGCCTCCGACGATCACCTTGGGCTTGCACTCCAGCGCCTTGCGCTCCATGGCGTCGTAGTCGATGACACCCGTGGCCTCGTCGAGCTGGTAGCCCACGGCGTTGAAATACTTACCCGACATGTTGACCGGCGAACCGTGCGAAAGGTGGCCTCCGTGCGCCAGGTCGAGCCCCATGAAGGTATCGCCCGGCTGCATGCAGGCGAAGAATACCGCCATGTTGGCCTGTGCGCCCGAGTGGGGCTGCACGTTGGCGTATTCGGCGCCGTAGAGGCGGCAGATGCGTTCGATGGCGAGTGTCTCGACCTTGTCCACGACCTCGCAGCCGCCGTAATAGCGTGCCCCGGGATAGCCCTCGGCATATTTGTTGGTCAGCACGGAGCCCATGGCTTCCATGACCTGGTCGCTGACGAAATTCTCCGAGGCGATCAATTCGATGCCATGCATCTGACGGCTGCGCTCGGCGGCGATCAGATCGAAAATCTGGGTGTCTCTTTTCATATCGTTAAGGGTTTTACGAAATTCCGTTTACGGAGGGTAAAGTTAGTAATATTTGGCGAAAATCCGGCGGCGGCGGGACGTTTCAAAATATTTTTCTTAACTTTGTTCGTCTTTTGGACGAAAAAAGGAAAAACAGAATATTTTACCGAAACTCTTAATACGTTGAAAGTTATGAAATTACTCGAAGGAAAAGTGGCTGTCGTAACGGGTGCTGCCCGGGGCATCGGCAAAGCCATCGCACTTGAATTCGCCAAGGAAGGCGCCGACGTGGCGTTCACCGACCTGGCGATCGACGAGAACGGCAAGGCCACCGAGGCCGAGATCGCGGCGCTGGGCGTCAAGGCCAAAGGCTATGCCTCGAATGCGGCGAATTTCGAAGAGACGCATGAGGTCATCGACCGGATCGTGAAGGACTTCGGTCGCATAGACATCCTGGTGAACAACGCCGGCATCACCAAGGACGGCCTGATGATGCGCATGTCCGAGGCGCAGTGGGACGCCGTGCTGACCGTAAACCTCAAGTCGGCGTTCAATTTCATCCATGCCGTGACGCCCATTATGGCCCGCCAGAAGAGCGGTTCGATCATCAACATGTCGTCGGTGGTGGGCGTCAGCGGCAACGCGGGCCAGTGCAACTA
>OJRG01000548.1_pt1 | contig 19904 bp, 16 predicted proteins | sample 1599121 | NCBI WGS metagenome assembly OJRG01 (sample SAMN03922528, study PRJEB24848) | human gut metagenome | isolation source: stool sample | host: Homo sapiens | place: Germany | collected 2010-05
GGATGGAATTGAGCAGCGGGAAGCCCAGCTGAACGAAAAATTCAAAGAAGCGGAAAAGGTCGAAGCTGCCGCCAAAGAGATCCATGAACGCCAGTTAAAGGAGCTGGAAACGATCTCCGGCTTGTCGATGGACGAGGCAAGAGAGATCCTTTTGGGGAACGTGGAGCGGGAGGCCCGGCATGACGCGGCGCTGATGCTCCGGGAGATCGAAGCAAAAACCAAAGAAGAAGCGGATAAACGCGCCCGTAACATCATTTCCCTGGCGGTGCAGCGCTGCGCTGCGGACCATGTGGCGGAGGCCACGGTATCCGTGGTGCCCCTGCCCAACGATGAAATGAAGGGCCGTATCATTGGCCGGGAGGGCCGGAATATCCGCACCCTGGAAACCGCCACCGGGGTGGACCTGATCATCGACGATACGCCGGAAGCGGTCATCCTTTCCGGCTTTGACCCGGTTCGCCGGGAAATCGCCCGGATCGCCCTGGAAAAGCTGATCCTAGACGGCCGGATCCATCCTGCCCGCATCGAGGAGATGGTGGAGAAGGCCCGCAAGGAAGTGGACGCCCAGATCCGGGAAGCGGGCGAACAGGCCCTGTTCCAGGTTGGGCTTCACGGCCTGCATCATGAGCTGGTCAAGCTGCTGGGCCGGCTGCGGTACCGCACCAGCTACGGCCAGAACGTATTGAAGCATTCCATCGAGGTGGCCCATCTGGCGGGGATCATGGCTTCTGAGATCGGCGCCAACGTGGCCCTGGCCAAGCGAGCGGGCCTGCTGCATGATATCGGCAAGGCGGTAGACCACGAAGTGGAAGGCCCCCATGCCCAGATCGGCGCAGACCTGGCGAAAAAATACCGGGAGAACAATCAGATCATCCATGCCATCCAGGCCCACCATGGGGATGTGGAGCCAAGCACTGTGGAAGCGGTCTTGGTGCAGGCGGCAGACGCCATTTCCGCCGCGAGGCCCGGCGCCCGGCGAGAGACCCTGGAAAATTACATCAAGCGGCTGGAGAAGCTGGAGGAGATCGCCAATTCCTTCGAGGGTGTGGATAAATCCTTTGCCATGCAGGCTGGCCGCGAGGTACGCATTCTGGTGAAGCCCGAGAGCGTCAACGACGCGGATACCATCCTGATGGCCAAGGATATCGTGAAACGGATCGAGGCAGATCTGGAATACCCGGGCCAAATCAAGGTAAACGTGATCCGGGAGACCCGGGCTGTGGAATATGCGAAGTAGCAGGAACCAATTCCTGCACAGGAAAGAGCCGTTGGCAGGGCAGCCTTGCCAACGGCTTTGCTGCATTTGAATGAAAGGATGGGGTCGATATGGAAGCCGTTCCCATTGCGGATGGGCATTGCGATTTTCTTTACTACATGCTGCATGAGGGCTGGGATATCGGACAGCCTGCCGGTAGACAGGCTGTTTCCATCCCCTATATGGAGGCATCCAACGTTGCTTTGCAATTTTTTGCCGCTTGGATCGACGGGGAGGCAAAGCAAAATGGTCTGGGCCAATGCTTGGACCTGATCGACGCATACTGGCGTATGCTGGAGCAGCACCAGGACAGGCTGGAACCGCTTACGTCGGCATTTCAGCCCGGAAAGGGGAAGATCGCCACCGTGCTCACCATCGAAGGCGGGGAGGGGATCGATGGAAGCCTGGAAGCCCTGCGGATGTTCTACCGGCTGGGGGTTCGGGCCATGACCCTTACCTGGAACTATAGCAATAGCCTGGCGTCCCCGGCTATGCGGCGGGCCAACAAGGGCCTGACGGAAACGGGACGCAGGGTGGTGCGGGAAATGCACCGGCTGGGCGTCGCCTTGGATGTGGCCCATTTGAGCGACGCAGGGATAGACGAGGTATTGGCTTCGGCCGAACGGCCGATTTTTGCGTCCCATTCCAATGCCCGTTCCGTATGCCAGCACCGGCGTTCCCTGCAAGACCGGCATATTCGGGAGATCGCCCAATGCGGCGGGGTGATCTGCGTAAATTATTATCCGCCCCAGCTTTCCCAGCTTCCTTCCGCTGCCTGCGCTCAGGATGTGGCCCGGCACGCGGCCTATATTGCGGGCCTGGCGGGGGCGGAGCATGTGGCCCTGGGCTCGGATTTTGACGGCATGTGGGAATATCCCCAGGATCTCAAAACCCAAGAGGATCTGCCCAATGTGTTATGCGCCCTGGAAAAAGCCGGGTTTTCCCAGCAGGAGATCCGGAGCATTGCCTATAACAATCTGCACGATTATATCCTGCAATTTGTGTAGAATGTGACCAGGCCGGAGAGAATCAGAAAAATCTGCCCATTTGGCTTGCATCCGGGCGCATATCTATGGTATCATGCTTGGGGAAGGGTGGAAATTGTTTTTGTTTTTCGTTTGCCCGCAAAGGGGAACGGCGTCGATTCAAAGCCCGTTTCTTCCAGCAGAATGCGGCCTTTTAGGACCGGCCAGCTCAACGCCGCGGGGAAACGGGATGGAAGTGCGCAATGCCTTTCCGCCGCCCTCTCCACCGGGCTTATTTTTACGTAAGGAATCATAAAAAAAGGCAATTCTAACAGGATAAGGACCGACAACGCATCCAGCATAAAAAATAAAAAAAGGAAGGAACGAAGGCATGAAGGCATATGCAGCCCCAGTAGAACAGGTGATCGCAGAATATGGATCGGATCCCAAGGGCCTTTCCAGCCGGGAGGCCATGCGTCGGCTGGAAAAATACGGACGAAATAAGCTGAAAGAAGCGCAGAAGGAATCCCTGTTCCATCGGTTTTTGGACCAATTGAAGGATCCTATGATCCTGATCCTGCTGGCTGCGGCCGCCGTATCCGCCATTACGGCCATCTACAGCCAGGAGGGTTTGGGGGAGGTGGCGATCATCCTGGCGGTGGTGCTGATCAACGCCGTATTAGGGGTGTATCAGGAGAGCAAGGCGGAAAAGGCCATTGAAGCCCTGCAGGCTATGACCGCCGCCACCAGCAAGGTTTTGCGGGACGGGGAGCTCCTTCACCTGAAAAGCGAGGAGCTGGTGCCCGGGGACGTGATCCTGCTGGAGGCGGGGGATGCGGTGCCGGCGGACGGAAGGCTGCTGGAAAGCGCCAGCCTAAAGATAGAAGAGGCGGCCCTAACCGGTGAAAGCGTGCCGGTGGATAAGGACATCCAGCCCCTGGACGCTCAAACGGGGGACGTGCCCCTGGGGGACCGGAAGAACATGGTCTATATGGGCAGCACCGTGGTATATGGCCGGGGCAGGGCCATCATTACAGGCACCGGGATGGATACGGAGATGGGAAAGATCGCCGGGATCCTGTCCCAGGCGGAGGATAACCAGACCCCCTTGCAGATCAAGCTGGCCCAGTTAAGCCGGATCCTAAGCTGGCTGGTGATGGGGATCAGCGTGTTTATTTTCGTGTTTTCCCTGCTAAGGGCTGGGGACTTCCACCTGAACGCGGTGGTGGATACCTTTATGATCGCCGTAAGCCTGGCGGTGGCGGCGGTGCCCGAGGGCTTGGCGGCGGTGGTAACGGTGGTCCTGTCCATTGGGGTCACCAACATGTCCAAGCGCAATGCGGTGATCCGTCGGCTTACCGCCGTGGAGACCCTGGGCTGTGCCCAGATTATTTGTAGCGATAAGACCGGCACCCTGACCCAGAACAAAATGACCGTGGTGGATAGCTACGGGGCCATTGCACAGACCCAACGGGCCATGTCCCTATGTTCGGACGCGGCGCCGGATTCCAGCGGCGCGGCGGTGGGCGAGCCCACGGAATGCGCCCTGGTGAACTGGGCGGCAAAGGAGGGCCAGCCCAAGCCGGCATTGGAGGCGGAAATGCCCCGGGTCGGGGAAGCGCCCTTTGACAGCGACCGAAAGATGATGACCACCCTGCATCAGAGCAGCCATGGCATTGTACAGTATACCAAGGGCGCGCCCGATGAGGTGCTCAAGCGCTGCGGGTATTATGAAAAGGACGGGCAGGCGCTTCCTTTGACCGAGCAGGTCCGGGAGGAGATCCTGGCCGCCAACAAGGCCATGGCGGACCGGGCTTTGCGGGTGCTGTGCGCGGCCAAGCGGCTGTATTCGCAAATGCCCCAGGATTTGTCGCCGGCCGCGCTGGAGCAGGATATGATCTTCCTGGGCCTGGCGGGCATGATCGACCCCATTCGCCCGGAGGTGCTGGACGCCATCGCCCTGTGTAAAAAAGCCGGGATCCGTCCCATTATGATCACAGGGGACCACCGGGATACGGCCGTGGCCATCGCCAACGAGCTGGGCATCCTGGGGGAGGGCCAAGCGGCCATTACCGGCGCCGAGCTCAACGAGATGGACGACGCGACCCTGGAGGCTTCCGTGGATCGCTACAGCGTCTATGCCCGGGTGCAGCCGGAGCATAAGGTGCGCATCGTCAACGCCTGGCGCAAGCGGGGCTGCGTAACCGCCATGACCGGGGACGGGGTCAACGACGCGCCCTCCATCAAAAGCGCGGATATCGGCGTAGGCATGGGCATCACCGGCACGGACGTGACCAAAAACGTGGCGGATATGGTGCTGGCGGACGACAATTTCGCCACCATTGTAGGCGCGGTGGAGGAAGGCCGGCGGATCTATGACAACATCCGCAAATCCATCCAGTTCCTGCTGGGCTCCAATATGAGCGAGGTATTGAGCATCTTCCTGGCCACCCTGCTTGGCTTTGTGATCCTCAAGCCTTCCCATCTATTGTGGATCAACCTGATCACCGACTGCTTCCCGGCCCTGGCCCTGGGCATGGAACAGGGCGTACCGGATCTCATGGAGCGGCCGCCCCGGGACCCCAAGGACGGCATTTTCGCAGGCGGCCTGGGGGTGGACGTGGCCTATCAGGGGGTGCTGGTGACCATTTTGACCATGGGGGCATATTTCATCGGCCATTACATGGAGGCGGGGGTTTGGGAAATTGCCAACAGCCCGGATGGCACCACCATGGCGTTCCTCACCATGAGCATGGCGGAGATCTTCCACAGCTTCAGTATGCGCAGCCAGCGGCACAGCATTTTCCACCTGCAAGGCCACAACCGCTTCCTTTGGGGCGCCATGGTCCTGAGCCTGGTGCTGACCACCGCCGCCATCTATCTGCCGGGCATTTCCGAGGCCTTTGCCTTTACTCACATCAGCCTGGCTGAATACGGCGTGGCGTTGGCGCTGGCCTTTGCCGTGATCCCCATCGTGGAATTGGTCAAGGCGCTGCAACGCCGGGCCGCCCGCAAGGGATAAGGAAGCAGGCCATGGATATCGGCCATATCGCCCTATAGGTCGCGGACCTGGAGCAGCGCCGCCGGTTCTACGAAACCTATTTTTGGGGGGCCAGGCGGGGAAGCCCTATCATGACCCGAACACCGGGCTGCGGAGCTATTTCCTCTCCTTTTCCCAGCAAGGGGCCCGTTTGGAGCTGATGCAACGCTCCGGCTTGCAGCAGCGGCCGGAGGCCATGCAGTATGGCTACGCCCATCTGGCCTTTCAGCTGGAAAGCCGGGAGGCGGTGGCGCAGCTGACAGAGCGTCTCGCACGGGACGGCTATACCGTATGCAGCGGGCCGCGGGTCACCGGGGATGGCTACTATGAAAGCTGTGTGTTGGATCCGGAGGGGAACCAGGTGGAGATCGTGGCCTAGCGATCCATACCGCGGCGCGCCCGACCGATTGCCGCACGCTTTGATCCGTAAAAAAGCCCCCAAAGGTTTGGCTTTGGGGGCTGCGTTTTTTCCGTAAAGTTCAGCTGAAAGCGACCAGGGTCCGCAGGCTGCCATCCGCGCCATAGATGCCGACGGTATGGCCTTGCGCCCCGGCAGCGTACCGGCAAACCAGGGAGCTCCCGGCCTTGACCGGCGATTTGTATACGATGCGAAGGCTGGAAAACCCCTGCCGCGCCTGATAGACAGCCGGCGGCAATGCCTCCAGGGCAAAGTCCAGATAGCAAAGGTTGTGTACATGTTCGTTGTAATCGATATCCCCGCGCCGGAGGGATAGGCTGACCTGCTGGGCGTAGGAATCGGGTTCCCGAAGCTTGTCCAGCCCGGGATCTTCAAATACCCGCCGGTCCTCCGGCGTATAGAGCTGGACCAGGGCGTCGCTAGGCCGAATGATCCGCTGGGATTCCATATCCATCAGCACCAGGCGGGAAACCGCCCGGGCCGCGTAACCCGCCTGGCCGTCCTCCACCAGGTATTCCCGGAACAGGGCGAAGGTGGCCCGGGCTGCCCGCTGCCAGGTCTGTATCTGCAAGGGGACGCAATAGCGGGGCCGCCTGGATATTTGCACCTGCCAGTCCGTCAGGATCCACGCCTTGCCACCCCGATCCCGGCCGATGGCGCCGTCGCCTATGGAGTCGGAATGCTGGTTGCCGGCGTTTTCCAGCGCCTTGAGCAAGCCGCTTAGGGTCATGGCACCGTCCTGGGTATAGTCCTCCAGGGCAGGCTGATAGACTGCATGGTAGATCATGGGAAGCGTATAAATCCTTTCGTGTGTATAGCAATAAGAACCTTAATGCAAACACATTAAGGTTCTTATTTGGCAGGGGCAGAAGGACTCGAACCCTCAAGAACGGTTTTGGAGACCGCTATGTTACCATTACATCATGCCCCTAAGGCTGTGGCTCACGCCAGCTTTGTTATTATAGCACTCCCAGTGGGGGATGTCAATCCAGATTATTCTATGGTATACTATACCTATCGGATCCAGCCCGGGCCTCGAGAGGACGGGGGAGAGGTGTCGCCAAGAATCGGCTGCCGGACGTTTCCCGGGGCAAGGGTTTTGCGGGAGGAGTTTGACAATTCCTTAGGATGGATATTCTATCAATAAGCCCAAGAACGGCAATAAATAAAAGGATAATAATGTGAAAAAAATAACAATCTATACAGACGGCGCTTGCTCAGGAAATCCCGGTCCTGGTGGCTGGGGCGCGCTGTTATACTATCAAGGCCATAGCAAGGAGCTTTCCGGCGGCGAAGCCCATACCACCAACAACCGCATGGAGCTTATGGCGGCCATAGCCGCGTTGGAAGCCCTCAAAGAGCCCTGCGCAGTGGATGTCTATACGGATAGCGCGTATCTGTGCCGGGCGTTTCAGGATGGATGGTTACAGAGCTGGCAGCGGAACGGCTGGAAAACATCCACAAAAAAGGATGTGGAAAACCGCGACCTGTGGGAACGGCTCTTGGCGCAAACGAGGATCCACCAGGTAGCATGGCACAAGGTCAAGGGCCATAGCGACAACGCGGATAACAACCGCTGCGATGCCTTGGCCAGGGCGGCCATTGCGCAATTCCGGTAAGCGATGCCCCTAACTATTCGTTAAACTTGCGTTTAACGAATAGTTATATCCCTAGCTTCCCCATTGGAGGTGCCTGGTATGCCGCAGGATCATTACGCGGGCAGTGAATATAAAAAATACCTTTCCAAGCTCCGCAGCCTTTGCGAGGAGCTGCCGCCCTTTTGCGGGGAATTTTTCCGGGGTATCGAGCATGAGACCCTGGTGCGTTCCCGCTATGCCTATGGGGTGGATCTGCGCAATTTCTTTTCCTATCTGATCCAGCAGCCGGGCTTTGCGCGGCCGGATATCCGCTCCATCCCCCTCTCGGACCTGGACAAGGTGGACGTTACCCTGATCGAAGGGTATTTGAGCTATGTTTCCTATTATATAGACGAAGGAGAAAAAGAGGTTTTAAACGGGGATCGGGCGAAAAAGCGCAAATTATCCACCCTGCGGTCCTTTTATAAGTATTTTTGCAAGAAGGAAAAGCTGCATAACAATCCCCCTTCCCTGGTGGATCTGCCGGTGATCCGGGAGCGGTCCATCATCCGGCTGGAGCCGGACGAGGTGGCCAACCTGCTGGATATCGTGGAGGCCGGCGAAGGCCTGACCGAAGGGCAAAAAAAATACCACCATCGCACCCAGGCTCGAGATCTGGCCATATTGACCCTGTTTCTCGGCACGGGCATCCGCATCAGCGAATTGGTGGGCATTGATATGGACGATATAAATTTTTCCGCAAACGAGTTTTCCGTGGTCCGCAAAGGCGGCAAAGAGGATATCCTGGTATTTGGGGAGGAAGCCCGAAAGGCCTTGCTGGACTACATGCTGGAGCGGGAGCGTATGACCCCCCAGCCCGGGCATGAGGACGCCCTGTTCCTTTCCCTGCAAAACCGGCGGATCACGGTGCGGGCGGTGGAAAACCTGGTGAAAAAGTACGCCCAGCTGGCCGCCCCCCTCAAGAACATCTCCCCCCACAAGCTGCGCAGCACCTTTGGCACCAATCTGTACCGGGAAACCGGGGATATCTATCTGGTGGCGGACGTATTGGGCCACAAGGACGTCAATACCACCCGCAAGCATTACGCGGCTACCTCCCAGGATAACCGCCGCATCGCAGCCCATGTGATCAAGCTGCGGGAGGATTGAGCCGCTTCACTCCGCACCGCCGTCCCCCTCCTGGGGCTGGCGGCGCTTGCGGATCCCATGCAGGGAGCGCATGTAGGTAAGCCGCTGCTCCGCTTCATACGCCCGCAAACGGGCTTCCCATTCCGCCATCAGGGCCGGGTCGATCTGAATGGGTTCGATCTCGTCATGTTCCGGTTCCTCAGGATCCTCCCAGGATCCGAAGCCATATTCATCCCCTTCGTCCTCCCAATCGCCGATGGAAACCACCGCATCGGTGCGCAGCAGGCTGACCTCTACCTCGTTATAATCCCGATCCATGTCCAGACAGCGGCAGCAATTGTCGCATATCTTCCCAGGCTCCAGATCACAAAAATCCGAATCCCAATCATTTTCCCGTTCCATTGCGCTCCTCCATGTTGCAAACAAATGTGCTATATGTTATACTTTCCACAACGGGTCCTCTTTCATAATAGTATACCACAAATCTTGACCATAGGGAGGTTTCTATGGCAAAGGCCGGCGTTACGCGACAAGCAGTTTACGATTACATCCGCTCCTACAGTTCCACCCACGCCTTTCCGCCCACCGTCCGGGAAATCTGCACCGCCCTCAACCTAAAATCCACCTCCACCGCCCACATGCATTTGCAAAAGCTGGAGGAGGAAGGCAAGATCAAACGCAACCCTTCCATGCAGCGCTCCATTGAGCTATGCGAGCCAAAGCCGGACCTATGCCGGAACCTGCCCCTGGTAGGCGCGGTGGCGGCGGGCTCCCCCATCCTAGCGGTGGAGAATATCCAGGAGTACATCTCCCTCCCCACCGGCCTGCTTCATGGGGCGAATGAGGAAGAAGCCTTTCTGCTCCAGGTCAATGGCGAAAGCATGATCCTGGCGGGCATCAACCATGGGGATCTGCTGGTGGTGCACCGGGGGCTGAAGGCGGAAAACGGCGATATCGTGGTGGCCCGCGTGGGCGAGGATTCCGCCACGGTAAAGCGGATCTTCTTTGAGGATGGGGCCATCCGGCTCCAGCCGGAAAACCCGTACATGGAGCCGATCTACGCGGACTATCAGGATGTGGCCATCGCAGGCAAGGTCATCGCCCTGCTGCGGCGGTATTAAAGGCGCATCTCCCCTGCCCTTACCAGGGCGTCCACGGCGAACATGGCGCCCATGCGGCCATGGGCATAGGTGAGGCCGCCCTGTACATAGGCGGTATACGGGGCGGTAATGGGGCCGTCTGCGCTCAACTCGATGGACGAGCCCTGTATAAACGCGCCGGCGGCCATGATCACCTGGCTCTGATAGCCCGGCATATCCCAGGGCTCCGGGGTCACGAAGCTATCGATGGGCGCCGCTTGCTGGATGCTCTTGCAAAAAGCGATCAGCCCATCGGCCTCCTGGAAGCGCAGCGCCTGCACGATGTCGCTGCGGGGCGCATCGCTTGCGGGCATACTGACTAGCCCGGCCCGCTCAAATACGCCTGCAAACAGCACGGCGGACTTTAGGCTTTGCGCCACCGTATGGGGCGCCAAAAACAGCCCCTGGTAAAACGGCCGGTAGCTGGCGTCATAGCTGCCCACTTCCCGTCCCATGCCCGGCACGGTCAAACGGCCCTGGATCCGGCCGATGGCGGCGCTGGTGCCGGCGATGTAACCGCCGGTGGGCGCGATGCCGCCGCCGGGGTTTTTGATTAGGGAGCCGATCAGCACGTCCGCCCCATAGGCGCTGGGCTCATTGGGCTGGGTAAATTCCCCATAGCAATTGTCCACCACGATAAACGGGGTGGATTTTTTTTGCCGGATCGCCTGGAAAATTGGCGCCATTTCCTGGGGCAATAGGGCGTTGCGCCAGGCATAGCCCCGGGATCGCTGCACATACACCACGGCAACGGAAGGATCGTCCAGGGCCTCCAAAACCCTTGGCAGGTCGATGGCGTCTTCCTTGAGGTCCACCTGTTGGTATCGGATGCCCTGGCGCTTTAGGGAACCCGGCTCGTCCCCGGAAATGCCGATGGCAGCCTCCAAGGTATCGTAGGGCTTGCCGGTGATGGACAACAGGGTATCCCCCGGCTCCAGCAGGCCGGAAAGGGCGGTGAAGATCGCGTGGGTGCCGCTGGTAAAATGAGGCCGCACCAAGGCGTCCTGGCATTGGAGGCTATGGGCAAAGACTCGGTCCAGGGTATCCCGGCCGATGTCGTCGTAGCCATAGCCGGAGGTGGGGGCGAAATGCCGCTGGGCAACCCCTTCCTTTTGGAAGGCGGCCAGGACCCGGGCGGATGTTTCCGCCTCCACGGCCTCTATACGGGCGAATACCGGGGCAAGGCTTGCCTCGGTATCCAATACGAACGCGATGCTCTTCTCCCCCACGCCCAAGGATCGATAGGGCGCGGTGTCAGGGCGGTATTCCATGGTTTATTCTTCCTCCTTCGCGGGTTCCTGATTGGTGAAAACGATGCGCCGCTGGGGCGTAATGGTGGAAACGGCGTGCTTGTAGATGAGCATCTGTTGGCCCTCCACCTCCGCCAGGATCACAAAGCTATCATAGCCCAGCACAACGGCGTGGTTGATCTGATACCCGTTGGTTACGTGTATGGTGACGGGGATCCGCTCCCGCCGGGCGGTATTCAGGAAGGTATCCTGCAAATTGATGGGTTTGGGCATGGTCAAGCCTCCTTCCGGAACAGCCCGCAGGCGGTATCCACCAGCGCTTCCGGTGTATATTGGGTAATGTCCAGCCAATGGATGCGCGCATCCCGGCGGAACCAGGTCATCTGCCGCTTGGCGAAGCGGCGGGTCTCCTGCTTGATGGCCGCCACAGCCTCTGCAAAGCTTGTGTTCCCCGCAAAATAGGCGAACAGCTGCTTATAGCCCAATCCTTGCAGGGCGGGCAAGGCGGGATCCAAGCCCTTTTCCCAGATGGAACGGGCTTCCTCCACGAGGCCCTGTTCCAGCATCTGGTCCACCCGCTGCTCGATGCGGGCATAGAGCAGGGGCCTTGGCATGGTGAGCCCCACCATGGTAAGCTCGTATGGGCATGGGGCGGACGCCGCCTGGGCAAAGGCCGCGCCAATGGGCTTGCCGGTGAGCCGTTTGACCTCCAACGCGCGAACGATCCGCTTAATGTCGTTAGGGTGCAGCCGTTGAGCAGAGGCGGGGTCCTCTTCCTGCAGGCTTGCGTACAGGCTCCCCGGCCGCTGCCGTTCCTGCTCCAGCAGGGCCTGGCGCAGGCTTGCATCCCCTGCCGTTTCGGTAAAATCCAGGGGGCTGGTCAGGGCGGAGATATACAGCCCCGTCCCTCCCACCACCAAGGGCAGAATATGGGCCTGCTGCAGGCTGTGGATGATAGCCCGGGCCTGCTGTTGATAGGCCGCCACGCTGAACGTGGGGCCGTCCACCTCCGCGATATCCAGCATATGGTGAGGGACCCCTTCCATCTCCTCCCGGGTAGGCTTGGCGGAGCCGATATCCAGGCCCCGGTAGATCTGGATGGAATCCGCAGAGAGGATCTGTGCGCCCAGGCGCTTGGCTACCTGCACCCCCAGGGCGGTCTTGCCGCTGGCGGTAGGCCCCAGGATGATCCCCAGGGGCGGTTTTTTTATCTGTTCCATATGGCTATCATACCCGCTTGAAGAGCTTTTCAAATTCCTGCCGGGTCATCTGCACCATCACCGGCCTGCCATGGGGGCAAGTCATGGGGACGCCCTGGGCCGTATATTGGGCCAGCAGGGCTTCGATCTCATCCGGCGCCAGCCTGTCCCCCGCCTTGACGGCATGTTTACAGGCCATCTGGATGAGGGCGCTGCGCTTAAGATCCGTTGCCCGCACGCTGCCCTGCCGCTCCAGATACGCCAACGCCTCCCGCAGGAAATCCCCGGCATCTGCCCCTTCTCCCATGAAGGAAGGCACCGCCAGGATCCGCACGGTAAGGGCGCCAAACTCCTGGAGCTGGAATCCCAGCTCCTCAAAGGCAGCCAGGTTATCCAGCAGCAGGGCAAAGGGGCCCGGCTGGAGTTTGACCTGGATGGGCAGCAACAGCATCTGAGACGCGCCGGCCAGCTTTCCGGCCATAAGGGACTCATACAGCCGGCGTTCATGGGCCGCGTGCTGGTCGATGAAAAATACCCGATCCCCTTGCTGTACCGCCCAGTAGCATTCGAACAATTGCCCGATCACCCGATAAGGTTCAACGCCAAAGTCCATGGCTTCCTGGGCCGGGCGTTCCCGTTGCACAGGGGCCTGGACAAGGGCTGCTTGGCCTTCCCCGCCCTGGGCAAGAGGGGGTTCCTGGGCTGGGGCTTCCCCCTGCCGCACCCCAAGGGGCGCCTGGTGGGCAGGATGTAAAGCCGTAGAAAGCTTCCACCCTGGAGCAGCCCCAGGCTCTCCCAGGGACAGGGAAGCAGACGCGCCGGTATGGAGCCCCAGCTTGCCCTGCAATTCCTTCAGCTCTGCGGCGGACATGGTGGAAAAGGCGGCGCCAGGTGTTGGCTTCTCCTTGTTTTCTTCGGGAAAATGGCTGACCATTTTGCGGAAGGGGGCAACGTCCGTTTCCCGAACCAAGGGGGCAACGGTATCCCCCAGGGCCATGCGGGTGGCAACGGTTACAGCCCGGAATACCTGCTCCTCGTCCCGGAAGCGGACCTCCAGCTTTTGGGGATGCACGTTTACATCCACGGCTTCCCAGGGGATGCAAAGATCCAACACATAAAAGGGGAACTTCCCGCTCATGAGCCGGGTTTCAAAGGCCCGCTGCACCGCAAAAGAGATCCGCTGGGAACGAATATACCGGCCGTTCACAAACAGGGATTGGTGCAAGCGGTTGGGCCGGGCCAGCTGCTCGGCGCCCACGAAGCCGGTTACCTCCAGCTGGCCGTACCGATAGCTGACGGGCCGAAGGTTGGCCAACACCTCGCTGCCGTATACGCAGTGTATGGCATGTTTCAGCTGGCCGTCCCCGGCGCTTTGATAGACCTGCTTGCCGCTGTTCAGGAAGCGGAAGGAAATATGGGGCTTGGCCAGGATGATGCGGGATATTAGATCCCCAATGGCCGCGGCCTCCGCCCGCTGGCTTTTCAAGAACTTCCTGCGGGCAGGCACGTTGTAAAAAACGTCCTCCACCTCGATGCTGGTGCCCCCGGCGCAGGCAGCCGGTTGGCAGGAGCGCACCTCGCCCCCGTGGATCACGATGTTGGTGCCGGATTCCGCCTGCTGGGTGCGGGTGGTCAAGGATACCTTAGACACCGCTGCAATGGACGCCAGGGCTTCCCCGCGGAACCCCAGGGTCTGGATCTGGTCCAGATCCGCCGCATTGGCGATCTTGCTGGTGGCATGGCGTAAAAAGGCCACGGGCACCTGGTCGGCTTCGATGCCGGAGCCATTGTCCGTCACCCGCAAATAGGATATGCCGCCCTCTTGGATCTCCACCGTGATGGTGGTAGCGCCTGCGTCGATGGCGTTTTCCACCAGCTCCTTCACAATGGAAGCTGGCCGTTCCACCACCTCGCCGGCGGCGATCTGGTTGGCGATCTGTTGGCTCAAAACCTGGATCTTTTGCATGGGTTACCGCAGCTTTGCACGCATGTGCAGGTCGTAAAGGGTATTGAGGGCCTCCATGGGGGTCAGGGCGTTGATATCCAGCCCCTGAAGGTCCTGGATGATGTCGTCGGAGCCGGCGGAGCCGAACAGGGTCAATTGCTGATCCGGTTCCTCCTCTTGGGCGGATTCCAAAATGGCCCGGTGGTTGATATCCGAAGCCTCAAGCTGGACCAGGATCTCCTTGGCCCGGGCGATCACCTCGTCGGGCAGCCCGGCCAGCCTGGCCACCTGGATGCCGAAGCTCTTATCCGCCCCGCCCCGGACGATTTTGCGCAGGAAGATGATATCCTCCCCCACCTCTTTCACCGAGACCCGATAGTTTTTAACGCCGGGGATCTTGCCTTCCAGCTCTGTCAGCTCGTGGTAGTGGGTGGCGAACAGGGTCTTGGCGCCGCACTTTCCCCGGTCGGCAATGTGCTCCAGCACCGCCCAGGCGATGCTCAAGCCATCGAAGGTGCTGGTGCCCCGGCCGATCTCATCGATAATGAGGAGGCTATTTTCCGTGGCATGGCGCAGGATGTTGCTCATCTCGCTCATTTCCACCATAAAGGTGCTTTGTCCTGCGGCCAGGCTATCCGAAGCGCCGATCCGGGTAAAGATCCGGTCCGTGATGGGAATGGACGCGGCGGCGGCGGGAACGAAGCTGCCGATATGGGCCATAAGGGTGATCAGGGCCACCTGCCGCATATAGGTGCTCTTACCCGCCATATTGGGGCCTGTAAGGATCAAAAGCCGGTTATCCCGCTTGTCCAGCAGGGTGTTGTTGGGGATAAAGCCCCCCTTCATCCCCTGCTCCACCACAGGATGGCGGCCGCCTGTGATCTCCAGCCGGCCCTTCATTTGCAGCTGGGGCCGGGTATAGCCGTGCAGGAACGCCGCCTGGGCCAGGCTATAGTAGGCGTCCAGGGTGGAAAGCAGCCGGGCGTTCTCCTGTAAGCGTTCTATGCAGGCGCCAAGGGTCTGGCGGATCTCCAGGAAAAGGGTATATTCCAGGGCGATGGACTTTTCCTCCGCTCCCAGGATGGTATCCTCCAGCTCCTTCAGCTCCGGGGTGATGTAGCGCTCGCAATTGGCCAGGGTCTGCTTGCGTTGGTAGGAGTAGGGTACCTGGTCCGCAGCGGCCCGGCTCACTTCGATATAGTAACCGAATACCCGGTTATAGCCGATCTTCAGGGTCTTGATGCCGGTGCTGGCCCGCTCATCGGCCTCCATTTTAGAAAGCCAGTCCTTGCCGTTGCGGGAGGCAGCCCGGTAGGCATCCAGCTTTTCATCGTAGCCGTCCCGGATAAAGCCCCCTTCCTTTACGCTCACCGGCACATCGTCGTCGATGGCCCGGCGCAGCAGGGTTGCAATATCCTCCATGGGATCCAGGTCATCCCGGATCCGCCCCAATTCCCGGGAATGCAGCGCCCCCAGGATGGGCAGCAGTTCGGGGATCCGCTCCAGGGAGCGGGTCAAAGCCTGGCAATCCCTGGCGTTTACGGAGCCATAGGCAATGCGGCTGCACAGCCGCTCGATATCATAGATGGCGGACAGGGCCTTCCCCAGGTCCTCCCGTTCCACGGGATTGGAATAGAGGGCCTCCACCGCGTCCAGCCGGCTGTTGATGATGGCAATATTCTGTAAGGGCTGTTCGATCCAGGCCCGCAGCTTACGGCCGCCCATGGCGGTGGCGGTCTGATCCAGCAGGTAGAGCAAGGTATGCTTTTTGCTTCCATCCGCCCGTAACGGGGTGGTCAGCTCCAGGTTCCGGCGGGAAGCCGCGTCGATGCGCATGTATTTGCCCGGGGAGACCACCCGGACGTTCCGGATGTGGGCCAGGGCATTCTTTTGGGTCTCCTCCAGATAGGACAGCAGGGCTCCGGCGGCGGAAACGCCGCAGCTAAGCCCCTCGCAGCCCAGCTCTTTGAGGCTGGCCTTTTGAAAGTGCCGCAGCGTACGGCTGCGGGCCAGGCTTTCATCAAAGGCGTCGCTTCCCAGGCACTGGAGATAATAGCTGCTTTGCAGCCGCTTCACCAGCAGCTCCTGCAAAAATAAGGCGTCGTTGGCCACCAGCTCCGTAGGCTGGATCCGGGCCAGCTCGTCCATCAACTCCCCCGCCCAATTGTCCCCATGGAGCTCCAGCACGTAAAACCCGCCGGTGGAAACGTCGCAATAAGCCATGCCCAGGTCCCGTTCGGACAGATACAGGGCGGCGAGATAATTGTTTTCCCGCTCGGAAAGCATACTTTCCTCGATGACCGTTCCCGGGGTGATCACCCGGATCACATCCCGTTCCACCAGGCCTTTGCTTTCCTTGGGGTCGGTCATCTGTTCGCAGATGGCCACCTTATAGCCCTTGGAAATGAGCCGGTTTACATACATTTCCACCGCGTGGAAGGGCACGCCGCACATGGGCGCACGCTCGGCAAGGCCGCAATCCCGCCCCGTGAGCACGATTTCCAGCTCCTTGGAGGCGGTGAGGGCGTCCTCGAAAAACATCTCATAGAAATCTCCCAGCCGATACATCAGGATGCAGTCCGGATATTGCTCCTTGACCTGCATGTATTGCTGCATCATAGGGGTTAGCTTTGCGGGCATAGGTCTCCTATTCTCAGTTTCAGTGCTTGCAGCCCGGGCAGCTAGCGCAGCTGCCGGTGCAGCCGGCGCCCTCCTGGCCGGCGTCCAGGTCGGGATCCTCCATGCCGATGCAGGCGGCGATGGTCTTATTCACCTGCCGCATGAGGAATTGAAAATTCTGCTGGGCCTCCACCAAAGCCTGAAAGGCGGGATCCGCCAACAGGGCGCTTTGGATCTCATCCAATTCCCGGCCCAGCTCCATGAGGATCTCCTTATCCCCTTTATCCTGCTCCATCATGGAAACGATGGTCTCCCGCTTTTGGGCATATTGCTCCATCAAAGCTTGGATATCCGGATTCGTATCCACGGCAGCCTGGGCGTCCATCATGGCGCGGAATTCTTCGGATTCGCTTAACGCAAGGCCCAATTCCTGGGCTTTTTCTATAATCATAAACCTTGTTCCCTTTCTGAAGATACCTTAATATTATAGCAGCTCGCCAAGGAGCGAATTTGCCTGGGTTGCGGTAATGCGGACCCGCCGTAGCTGGCCCAACATGGATTCGTCCCCTGGGAAGTAGACCATTTTGAAGCAGGGCAGCTTGCCAAAGGCCATGATCTGCGTGCCGCGCCGGTCATAGCCCTCCACCAGCACCTCCCCCTCCTGGCCCAGGAAATGGGGGTTGTGGCGCTGCAGGGTGGCGGCGATGGCTTCGTTGAGCCGGGCCAGCCGCTCCTTTTTGATCGCCTCGGGAATCTGGCCCTCCATGCGGGCGGCCACCGTGCCTTCCCTGGGTGAATACATGAAGGTATAGGCGGCGCTGAAGCCCACCTCCTCCACCAGGCGCAGGGTGTCCTGGAAATCCGCCTCGGTCTCCCCCGGGAATCCCACGATGAAATCCGTGGTAATCTCGATCCCCTCCACCCGCTTGCGCAGGGCGTCCACCAGGCCCAGGTATTTCTCCCGGGTATAGCGGCGGTTCATGGCCTGCAGGATCCCGTTGCTGCCGGATTGGACCGGCAGATGGATGTGGTTGCAGACCTTAGGCAGGCTTCCCATGGCCTCGATGAGGGCGGGCGACAGGTCCTTGGGATGGGAGGTCATGAACCGGATCCGGGAGATGCCCTCCACCGGATGAAGCTTATGGAGCAGGGCGGGAAAATCCATTTCCCCGCCGTCCCCCTGGTAGGAGTTGACATTTTGCCCCAGCAGGGTGATCTCCTGATAGCCGGCCTTCGCCAGGCCCTGGACCTCCTCCAGGATGCTGTCGCTGCGCCTGGAGCGCTCCCGGCCCCGCACATAGGGGACGATGCAATAGGTACAGAAGTTGTCGCACCCATACATGATGGTCACATTGGTGGAAAAGCGGCTCTCCCGCAGGACGGGCAGCCCTTCGGCGATCTCCCCGTCGCTTTGGGTCACCGAAAGCACCCGCTTGCCGGACAGAGCCTCCTCCAGCAGGATCGGGAAACGGTGCAGCTCATGGGTGCCGAACACCATATCCACAAAGGGGAAGCGCTTATACAGCCGGGCGGCCACATCCTTTTGCTGCATCATGCAGCCGCAAACGGCAATGCACAGGGAGGGGTTCTCCTCCTTTTGCTTTTTCAGGGCCCCCACGTTGCCAAAGACCCGCTTTTCCGCGTGCTCCCGGATGCAACAGGTATTGAACAGGATAACGTCCGCCGCTTCCTTGGAGGCGGCGGGCTGAAACCCGGCTTCCCACAGCATTCCTGCCAGCTTTTCGCTATCGTGGTCGTTCATCTGGCAGCCGTAGGATTCGATATAATAACGGAGCAGCTTGCCCTTAAGGGCTTCGCGCAGCCGCAGGACGGCGGCCCGGCTTTGGGCAAGGGCTTCTTGGGAAACAAAAACAGGTTCTCGCATATAAACTCCTTTTTACAGAATCATCCATGATTATTATAGCCGCTTTCCCCACGTCACGCAAGCAGGCGCCCTCCCATTTCCCCTGGGGAATCCCCTGGAAAAATCCAGGAAAACGCCCTATAAAACCATGATGGACAAACGTCCGGCTAAAAGCTATAATTATAAGGAAATCCTGAAAAACCGGGCCTCGGAAAAATAAAAAAGCTGCCAATTTTTTAAAAAACGATATTGACAACGGCAAAAAAATGCTGTATATTTGTAAACGTCGCGTGACGCACAAAGTAATGCAGCGGGGTGTAGCGCAGTCTGGTAGCGCACGTGCTTTGGGAGCATGGGGCCGGGGGTTCAAATCCCTTCACCCCGACCAAAATTGGCCCCTTGGTCAAGCGGTTAAGACACCGCCCTTTCACGGCGGTAACAGGAGTTCGAGTCTCCTAGGGGTCACCACTCTTTTTGAGAGGGCCTTTAGCTCAGTTGGTTAGAGCGGTCGGCTCATAACCGATTGGTCCGGGGTTCGAGTCCCTGAAGGCCCACCATACATAGGATGGCCCGGTAGTTCAGTTGGTTAGAATGCTAGCCTGTCACGCTAGAGGTCAGGGGTTCGAGCCCCCTTCGGGTCGCCATTTTTGTTCACCGTTGCTGGTGTAGCTCAATTGGCAGAGCAGCTGATTTGTAATCAGCAGGTTGCGGGTTCGAGTCCCATCACCAGCTCCACCAATTTGCAACTTATATGGACGGGTTCCCGAGCGGCCAAAGGGAGCGGACTGTAAATCCGTTGTCACAGACTACGATGGTTCGAATCCATCCCCGTCCACCATTTTTTTTATTTTGCGGGAATGGCGGAATTGGCAGACGCGTACGGTTCAGGTCCGTATGGGGGCAACTTCATGCAGGTTCAAGTCCTGTTTCCCGCACCATATCGAGTGTTCATAACGGATTTGATGCTATGAACACTCGATTTTTTATGCTTCTTTTGGAGAGCAGGCATTTCGCCTGCTCTCCTTCGTTATGCGGGGATATATTCCACGGCCACGCCCTGTCTCGTTTCGGAGATATAATGGCTTGTCAGAGGCGCTGCCGGGATGTCGATGTACCCCACAAAGCGGTAGTGAATTGCGATTCGCTGTGTTCTACTTTTTCCGACACCCTGCGTTTCGTACACCTCGATATGGTCAATAAGCTCCCGCAGCAGCGGTGCGGTCAGCTCGTCCATCTGCATAAACTTTCGGATGGCAGCGATAAACTTGTCCTTATTGGCCGCTTGCCGCTCCGCCTCCGCAATTTGCTCCCGGAGCTGTGGGATCTTCGCTTTCAAGGCAAGCTGCTCTACATCGTATTCGTGGGTAATTTGCAGGAAGCCCTCGTCGGAAAGAAGCTCTTCCGCATTCTTTTCAAAGGCCTTTTTGTAGAGTCGGGACACGGTTTCTGTTCGCATCCGTGCCTTTTGCAGCTCTCCCTCAAGG
>OJRG01000562.1_pt1 | contig 19464 bp, 21 predicted proteins | sample 1599121 | NCBI WGS metagenome assembly OJRG01 (sample SAMN03922528, study PRJEB24848) | human gut metagenome | isolation source: stool sample | host: Homo sapiens | place: Germany | collected 2010-05
GATCTACACAGAGTAGATCGTCGGCAGCGTCAGATGTGTATAAGAGACAGCACCGGGCTGTAGAGCGCGGCGCCGAGACGCGCGCCGTCGATAAAGAGCGGGAGATGGCGCGCTTTGCACACGGCGTGGAGCGCTTCCAGCTCGCCGCGCGTGTACACGGTGCCAAACTCCGTGGGGTTCGAGATGTACACCATGCCCGGCTGCACCGTGTGCTCAAAGCTCGCGTCGGCGTAATGCGCGCGGCAAAGCTCCTCAACCTGCTCGGCGGCGATCTTGCCGTCCGTGTTCGGCACGGTCAGCACCTTGTGGCCGGAGTTTTCGATCGCGCCGGTCTCGTGCGCGGCGATGTGGCCGGTGTCCGCCGCAACGACGCCCTGATGGGGGCGCAGGATCGAGGCGATCACGGTGCGGTTGACCTGCGTGCCGCCGACGAGGAACTGCACCTCGCCCTCCGGCAGAGCGCAGCGCTCGCGCAGCAGGGCGCGGGCGGCTTCGCAGTGGGGATCCTCTCCGTAGCCGGGGGTCTGCTCGCCGTTCGTTTCGATCAGGGCCCGGAGCACATCGGGATGCGCGCCTTCCAGATAATCGCTTTCAAACCGTTTCATCATATTCCATCCTCAGCAAAAATCGTTCTTTGTTTTCTGCGGTTCCCCGCACATACAGAGTACTCCCGCTGAGCGAATACGTCAACTCCGATTCTGTGCCGCGCGGCAATTCTTTCCGATATTCGATCCAGACGCTGCGCAGCGTATGCGTGCGTGCGAACTCCTCCGGCAGCAGATCCTGTCCCCAGCGGAGATACAGACAGTTGTTGAGATGGCCGTTTCCGTCGGTCTCGGCGTCGGTCACGCGGCGGGAACTACGCTGCGGCAGCTCACGGGGGAAGGGAATGGGCTTGAACGCCGCGGGCAGTTCCCCCTCGACCGTGACGCGCGAAACGACGGCCCAGGCGTGATCTTTGGTGAGCGCGCGGCTCTCGATATCCATGATGACCCAGATCGAAACGGCGTAGAGAAGCGCCGCCCCGTCCTCGCCGACGATCCGGTAGTGCCGCCAGAACAGCCCGTGCGACTGCCGCCCGACCCATGTGTCGAGAAACACGCGCTCGCCAACGGCGGGCAGCCGGGAAATGCGAATCTCCGTGCGCGCGAGCGCCCAGAAGCAGCCCTTCGTCACGGCGATCTCCTGCCCGACGCCGAGCGAGGCATGGTGTACTGCGGCGATCTCCTGAAAGCGGTGGGCGAGCGCGTCGGGCCGGACGCGGCCAAAGCTGTCCGTCTCCTCCGGCGTGAAAACGATCTCTTCGCGGTAAACGCCTTCCGGCAGAGCTTGTGCGCACATGATGAAACCTCCAGCATATATAATACGGATATCGTTGTATCTTGTGTACTATATTAGCAGAGCTGAAAGAGGAAATCAATATACGTTTTCAGTAAAAGTGTAAGGCGGGATAAAACCGGCAGATTGGATATTGATTTTTGACGATAATGCCGTAAAATAGAGAATACAAAATAAAGTGGGTGAAAAAGAAATGACGTTGGATAAACTGCATGTGGGACAGTCGGGGATCATCCGAAGCGTCGGAGGCGAGGGCGCTCTCCGGCTCCGGCTGCTTGATATGGGAGTCATTCCCAAAACGCACATTACCGTAACGCGCATTGCGCCGATGGGGGACCCGGTGGAGGTATTTCTGCGCGGGTATACGCTTTCGCTGCGGCTGGAGGACGCCGCCAAGGTGGAGGTGGAGCTCGCATGAGATTCGCTCTTGCCGGAAACCAGAACTGCGGTAAAACGACGCTTTTCAATCAGCTCACCGGAAGCAATCAGCACGTCGGCAATTTCCCCGGCGTTACGGTGGACAGCAAAAGCGGCAGCATCCGCAACACGAAGGGCGACGAGGTCGTTGACCTGCCAGGCATCTATTCGCTGCGGCCCTATTCCGCCGAAGAGATCGTAACGCGCGATTTCATTCTTGACGGCCGGCCCGACGGCATCATCAACATCGTGGACGCCACGAACATTGAGCGAAACCTTTATCTCACGCTGCAGATGATCGAGATGCAGGTGCCGATGGTGCTCGCGCTGAATATGATGGACGAGGTGCGCGCCAACGGCGGAACGGTCGATACTGTGAAGCTCTCGGAGCTGCTGGGCATCCCGGTCGTGCCGATCAGCGCGGCAAAGGGCGAAGGCATCGCCGATCTGACGGAGCTTGCCTGCCGCACGGCAGCCACGGGGCGCAAGCCGGAGGTATACGACTTCTGCCCGCCCGGACCGGTCCACCGCTGCATCCACGCCGTGACGCACGTGGTGGAGGATCACGCCGAGCGCGCCCGGATGAGCGCCCGCTGGGCGGCCATGAACGTGATCGAGGGGAATAGCGATATCGTCGCGCGTCTCGCGCTCGATGAGAACGAGCTGGAGCTGTGTGAGCACAGCATCGTGGAAATGGAGCGCGAAACGGGGCTCGACCGCAATGCCGCCATTGCCGACATGCGGTATTCCTTCATCGAATCGGTCTGCGCCGAAACGGTGAAAAAACCCGAGGAGAGCCGCGAGCGGAAACGTTCGCGCGCCATCGATAACGTCCTTACCCACCGCATATTCGCCCTGCCGATCTTTGTCGGTATTATGCTGCTGGTGTTTTATCTCACGTTTGAAGTGATCGGCGCGTTTTTATCCAATCTGCTCGCTATGGGGATCAATGCGCTGGCGGGGGTGGTAGACGCAGCGCTCACGGCTTACGGCATCAATCCGGTTGTACACTCGCTTGTGATCGATGGGCTTTTCGGCGGCGTCGGCAATGTGGTGGAATTTTTGCCGGTGATCGTGGTGCTGTTCTTTTTCCTCTCCATGCTGGAGGACACCGGGTATATGGCGCGCGTCGCGTTCGTGATGGACAAGCTCCTGCGCCGGATCGGTCTTTCCGGAAAAAGCGTTGTGCCGATGCTCATCGGCTTTGGCTGCACTGTTCCGGCGGTCATGGCAACGCGGACGCTCACGAGCGATCGTGACCGCCGCATGACCGTGCTTCTCACGCCGTTTATGAGCTGCAGCGCCAAGATCCCCATCTATTCCGTGTTCGTCGCGGCGTTTTTCCCGAAGTATAAGGCGCTCGCCATGGGCGGACTGTACGTTTTCGGCATCCTTATCGGCGTTCTGGCGGCGCTCGTGTTCGGAAAAACGCTCTTTCGCGGCAACCCCATCCCGTTTGTGATGGAGCTGCCGAACTACCGCATGCCATCGGTGCGCACAACGCTCCAGCTCATGTGGGACAAGGCGAAGGACTTTCTTCACCGCGCTTTTACCGTCATTTTCGTGGCAAGCCTTGTGATCTGGTTTTTGCAGACGTTCGACACGCGCATCAACCCCGTTTCGGACAATTCGCAGAGCCTTCTCGCCGCGCTTGGCGGACTTCTCGCGCCGCTCTTCGCGCCGCTCGGCTTTGCCGATTGGCGCGTATGCACCTCGCTCATCGCGGGCTTTATGGCAAAGGAAGCCGTTGTCAGCACGCTCGGCGTGCTCACCGGCGGCGCGGCGCTCTCCACGCTTTTCTCCGTGCGCAGCGCGGCGGCGTTTCTTGTGTTCACGCTGCTCTATACGCCCTGCGTGGCGGCGGTCGCGGCGATCCGGCGGGAGGTTGACTCGGTGTGGAAAACGTTCGGCGTCGTGGTGTTTCAGTGTCTGCTCGCTTGGGGACTCGGCGCGGCGGTCTACCAGATCGCACTGCTTATTTAGTGAAATGAAAGGCATCGTATGTCCATAGGGGATATCGTTATTTTGCTCGGCGTCGCCGTGTGGGCGGTGATCGCCGTGAAGCGCGGCTGGAAAAACCGGAAGCGCGGCTGCGGCGGAGACTGTGGCAGCTGTTCCGGCGGCTGCGATAAGGAGAATAAGCCATGAAGAAATATGTTGTGCCGCTTTTCCTCGCGGCGTGCCTGCTGCTGACGGCGTGCGGCCCCAAAGCGCCGGACACGGCGGAGCCGTCCGCCCCGCCGTCCACCGCGCCGGAGACAACGGATGCGCCGACGCCGGAGCCGACGGCGGAGCCAACTCCGGAGCCGACCGCCGCGCCGCGCTTCACCGCGGGGGAGGAGACCGCGTATGTCCTCTGCGAGGGCAGGAGCGACGGGGCGAAGGCGCTCAGCCGCTGGCTTCGTTCCGCAGGGAAGGACACAGCGGAGACCTTTATCCCCGACGGGCTGGATACGCCGATGTATACGGTCCCGGCTGCAGAGCGTGATTCCGAAGAGATCCCCGCGGCCACGGATGAGACGCGCCGTGTGCGCGTCGCGGCGGATACGGAGCTTTTGGAGAGCGGCATCCTCACAGCGTGGCTCCCGGCGTTTGAGACCGCGACCGGATACATTGCCGAGGTCTATGCCGGCGATGCGTCCGTTCTCGCTGCCGCGGCTGCCGCGGGCGAGGCCGATGTGCTGCTGATGAAAAGGACCGACGCTTCCGCTCTCGGCACCATGACGCACTATCCGCTGCGGTACGAGCTTGTTTCCACGATCTATTCGGTCATTTGAAAGGATACGCCATGAAACGTTTTTTCCGTCATTTTGCTTTTGCCGCGTTCGGCGTGAGCATTCTCTGTCTGGCTCTCGGCATTGCCATGCTGATATGGACGGCGACCGCCATGAAGTGGATCAGCTACGGCTTCGGCGCGGTGATGATCCTCTCGGGCATACTGCAGATCGCCTCGTACCTTACCGGGGAGCGTGTCGGGCTGCTGCGAAAGCTGCTGCTCATCTCCGGCATTATCGCTGCGGTGGCGGGCGTCTGGATCCTGCTCACGCAGAGCCTTGCGGAGCAGGTCATGCGCCTTACGGTCATTGTGATGGGCGTTGTGCTGCTTTACCACGGCTTCATGGACTGCAAGCACGGGCTGGATATCAAAAACTGCGAAACCGGCGGCTGGTCGGCGGCGCTTGTGCTGGGTGTGTGCATCTGTGCGGCGGGCGTGCTGCTGCTTGTGAATCCCTTTGAAAAGAACGATACGCTTCTGTTTGCCGCGGCGCTCGGCTTCCTGCTGGACGGCATTTCCGGCCTCTTCACCACCGTTGCGGTGGCGCACGGAAAATCGCGCGCGGAGTTCCTCGCGGGACAGGCGCCCGTGATCGAGCTTGACCCCGCGGAAGCGGCGGAAACGCTGCCCGACGGAAAAACCGAGCCTCTGCGCGAAAGCGAAGCCGCTCCTGCGGACACGGAAAAGGCGGAAGCCGAAGCCAAAACGGAGTCCCCGGCGGAGAAGGAATAACGAATAACGAAAAAAGCGTATGGCCGCGGCCATACGCTTTTTTTGTAATAATCATTATCCGTGCTTCCAGTGCCTGAGCTGCGGCACGACGGCTTCCATGTGCGCGCGTACCTGCTCCGCGGGCCATGCCTCCGTCGCCATATGCTCCACGCAGAAATCAATGAGCTGCTCGGCGCTCTCATACTTGAACTCGCCGCCGGAATAGCACCATTTGCAGTATTCCTCGTTGAACGAACCGTCCGGCTCGCGGCTGGTTATTTCGTCCTCGAGCGGCATGCCGCAGCACTGGCAGATGTTCCGGCGCGGCGAGGCGAGAAGCGTATTGATGGAGACGTCAAAGAGCGCCGACAGGCGCTTGAGCGTTTCCGTGTTGGGGAGCGTTTCGCCGTTTTCCCAGCGGGACACCGCCTGCCGCGTCACGAAGAGCTTTTCCGCAAGCTCCTCCTGCGACAGGTTTTCCCGATTCCGAAGCTGCAATATCACATCTTTTGTTTCCATATTCCGATCACCTCTTGGGAAAATTATACCCGAAGGCTCCGACGCAGGCAAGCAACGCGCTGTTGCCTGTGCGCCTTATATCTCCTGTGTTGACAGCCACGCGAGGAACTTTTCCATAAACCGCTCGTGCGGCGTGATGACGTCGAGCCGGATGCCGGGGGACTCACCGGCAAACTGCGCGAGATACGCTTCCGGATTGGATGCGGTCTTCATAAAATCCGCGATGATGTATTCGCGGCTCATGCCCGATTTTTGGAGGAGGATCGCCGACACAACGCCTGTCCGGTCCTTTCCGGCGGCGCAGTCGAGGATGATGAGATTGCAGGTGCCTCTTCTCTCTTTACAGTATGGGAAGGCGCAGCGTACACTTTGCCGGAATATCGAACGCGGCGAAATACGCCTGTTCCATCGGGATCCATTCGGCAAAAAAGCGCTTTGCCTTCTCCGGCGTGTTGCGGCGGGAAATGCGCTCGCGCTGCAATTCCGGGGAGATGTCCAGAAATACGGAAAGATCGTAATACGGCGCGAGGTCGGGGTGCATGGAGTATGCCCCCTCGGCAACGACGAGCTTTTTCGGCGCGGTCTCCACGGCGCTTTGCAGCTGCATGGAAGCGCAGTCGAACCGCCGGTAAAAAACCTTTTCGCCGCGCCGGAGCGGGAGCAGCACCTCGGCGAGAAACCGTTCCCGATCCACATTCCCGCCGGGCTCGGCAAACCGCGCGGCGGTGCGCTGCTCAGAGCGGAGAAAAAAGTCGTCCATATGGAACACGGTGCAGTCATACCGTTCGGCGAGAATTTTGCCGAGCGTCGTTTTGCCGCTCGCGCTCCCGCCCTCAATGGCGAGACGCACGGGGGCTTCTCCAGCGAGCCGCCGGTCAAGCTCCGCGAACAGCGGGGCGAAACGGTCGGCTTGGCTTGTTTCGTTCATATCGGTCCTCCAAGGTGGAATCGTCAGGCTTCCGCCGCTGGTATTTTATAGACTTCACACTCGGCGCGGGAATGAAATACGGTGAGCGTTTTATCCCTGTGCTTTTCCAGCAGCGCATAGATGTTGGGAAGCCGGGTCTCGGAAAAATGCGTGATAAACTCGCGGAATTCCGGGTCGAACTCCGTCTCGATCCACGGTATATCTTCGCGCTTCGTACCGATGCGCGCTTCCACGCCCGCAATGCAGTCCGCAAGCGGCAGATCGAAAAGAAATACCGTGTCGCATTCCGCCAGTCGCCGTTCCAGCGTCCGGCTGAAGTTGCCGTCGATGATCCAGCGGTCTTTTCGGAGTATTTCGGCGAGCGCCGCGTCGAATTCCGCTTCGGAAACGGTCGTTTTGTCCGGCCTGTGCCAGAGAAGATCGAGAGGATAGAGCGGCAGCCCGGTCCTGTCCCGCAGCCGCCGGGCAAACGTGCTCTTTCCCGACCCGGGACAGCCGATCACGAGGATTTTTTTCATGGCAGCGTGCCTCCGGTTATATAGTATTTTTGCGGGAAGCGCGCGTCATTGCTGTCAGATCATAACTCATGGCAAGCAGAATCTTTATTTCGTCCTCCGGCGCGCTGCCGTCGAGCGCGGCGGTGATCCAATGCTCCTTGTTCATATGGTAGGCAGGGAAGAACCCGGGCTTTTCCCGCTGCGGCCCGATCAGGCGTGGATCGGCCTTGAGATTGAGCACGGGGACTTCTTCGGCTCCCGGCAGACCGAGCAGCGAAGCCTTTACGGTCATAAAAAGAGCAAACCATTTTTTGTTGCTCGCATGACGGAATACGGAAAACTCCGGCTTGTCCGCCCACGGATGCTCCGGCTCTGTGCTGTAAGCATCCTGTATATAGTGTATCCAGTCGGTGGATGTCATGGCAGCCTCACTTCCGCAGCGACAGTATCCCGGAACAGGGGGAGAGACGGTCAAACGTCATGGCGGGGAACGCCTTTTTCAGCTCGTCATAGACAAAATAGACCTCGTCCTTGTCCCAGCGGTCTCCGGACTGCGCCCGGCACGCCTCCAGCTCCGCGCGTGTATCAAAGGCAACGTCGCCAATATAGATGACTCTGCTCTCGCGCAGCAGCGGAAGAAGGCTTTGAATAAACGTGACCTTTCCCGCGGCGGAGCGGGCGGTGCTGCGGTCGTACCCGTCCGCCCATGCATTGAATCCCTCTTTGTTCAGCATAAATCGATTGGTTCTCCTTTTTAAATCATAGAGAAGTATTCTGTTCTCCAACCTTTATTCTGACGCAAGACGCCCCACTCCTTTTGGGTAATTTGCACATTGAAAATAGCAGATTCCCGGCGAAAAGTCCATAAGAAAATCCGGCTCGGAAGCTCCGAACCGGATTTTTCTTATGCCTTATGTAAAAACTCAGGCGTTCTTGTTCTTGATGTACTCGTCGATGGCGGTAGCGGCGGTCTTGCCGGCGCCCATGGCGAGGATGACGGTGGCAGCGCCCGTCACGGCGTCGCCGCCGGCGAAGACGCCCTCGCGCGAGGTCTGCAGCGTCTCCTCGTTCACCACCAGGCAGCCCTTGCGGTTGCAGTCGAGGCCCGGGGTCGTCGTGCGCAGCAGCGGGTTCGGCGTCGTGCCGATGGCCACGATGACCGCGTCCGCCACCATGACGAACTCGCTGCCCTCGATGGGCGTCACGCCGCGGCGGCCGGAGGCGTCCGGCTCGCCCAGGCGCATCTTCACGCACTTGAGGCCCACGACGTGCTTGCTCTCGTCGCCCAGGATCTCCACGGGGTTGTTGAGCAGCCGGAACTGGATGCCCTCCTCCTCCGCGTGGTGGACCTCCTCCGCCCTCGCGGGCAGCTCGTCCCGGCCGCGGCGGTAGACGATGAACACCTCGTCCGCGCCCATGCGCTTGGCGCAGCGCGCCGCGTCCATCGCCACGTTGCCGCCGCCAATGACGGCGATGCGCTTCGCGTCGGACTTTATCGGCGTGTCATAGTCGCTGCGGTAGGCCTTCATCAGGTTTATGCGGGTGAGATACTCGTTGGCGGAGTAGACGCCCAGCAGGTTCTCGCCCGGGATGTTCATGAACTGCGGCAGGCCCGCGCCGGAGCCGATGAACACGGCCTCGTAGCCCTCCTCGAAGAGCTGGTCGAGCGGCATCGTGCGGCCGATTATGCAGTCGTTCACGAACTTGACGCCGCTGTCGGCAAGGTTCTTGACCTCCCTGTCCACGATGCTCTTGGGCAGACGGAATTCGGGGATGCCGTAGGCCAGGACGCCGCCGCACTTGTGCAGGGCCTCGAAGACCGTGACGTCGTAGCCCTTGCGGACGAGGTCGCCCGCGCAGCTCAGGCCGCTGGGGCCGGAGCCGATTATCGCGACCTTGTGGCCGTTGCTCTCGACCTTGTGCGGGACTTCCGCGCCGTGAGTGTCGCCGTGCTCGAGGTGGAAGTCGGCGACGTAGCGCTCCAGGCGGCCGATGGCGACGGGCTCGCCCTTCACGCCGCGGACGCACTTGCTCTCGCACTGCTTCTCCTGCGGACAGACGCGGCCGCAGACGGCGGCAAGGCTGTTCGTAGTGGCGATGACGTTGTAGGCCTCTTCATATTCGCCAACCTTGACGTGGGCGATAAACTCGGGGATGCGGACGTTGACCGGGCAGCCCTGCACGCACTGGGGATTCTTGCAGGTGAGGCAGCGCTGAGCCTCCTCGCGGGCGATCTGAGCGGTGTAGCCCAGGGCGACCTCGTTGAAGTTCTTGGCGCGGATCTTGGGGTCCTGCTCGGGCATGGGGTGCTTGGTCATGCGCTTGACGGGGTTCTCCTCGACGCCGTCGATGACGCCGGGCTTGTACTCGCCGCGGCGGACGCCGCCGGTGATGCGGCAGACGTGCTCGTTCTCTTCGGCTTCCTGCTCAGTGTAGAAGATGTTGCGCTCGAGAAGGTTGTCCCAGTCGACGAGGTGGGCGTCGAACTCGGGGCCGTCCACGCAGGCGAACTTGCGCTCGCCGCCGACGGTGAGGCGGCAGCCGCCGCACATGCCCGTGCCGTCTATCATGATGGGGTTCAGGCTGGCGTTGGTCTTGATGCCGTAGGGCCGCGTCGTCTCCGCGACGTATTTCATCATGACGATGGGGCCGCAGGTGAGGACGTAGTCGTACTGCACGCCCGCCTCAAGCAGGGCCTTCAGCTTCGTCGTGACGAAGCCGGCCTCGCCGTAGCTGCCGTCGTCCGTGGTTATGTAGAGGTTGTCCGAGGCGGCGCGGAACTCGTCTTCCATGATGACGATGTCCTTGGAGCGGAAGCCGCAGATCATGTCCACCGCGATGCCCAGGCGCTTGAGCTCCTTGGCGACGGGGTAGTTGATGGCGCAGCCGGTGCCGCCGCCGACGACGCAGACGCGCTTGGCCGCGGGGTCTATCTCCGCGGGGCGGCCCAGGGGGCCGACGATGTCCGCGATATAGTCGCCCGGCTCCATGAGCGAGAACATCTGCGTGCTCTTGCCCGCGGGCTGGAAATTGAAGGAGACCGTCCCGACCTCGGGGTCGTAATCCGCGATGGTGAGCGGGAAGCGCTCGCCGTATTCGTCGAGCCTGAAGATGGCGAACTGCCCGGGCTGGGCGCTGCGCGCCACTAGCGGGGCCTCGATGCTGACCCTGAAGATGGTCTTCGAGGTGTTGAGGGGGTATTTCTCAGCTATTTTGAACATGCTTTCCAATTCCGCCTTTCAATGGACAAACTACCCTCAAAGGGCTCCAATTCATCTTACTATACCACTTTTTCGCGCTCTAAGTCAATGAAGCGCCTGTAAACAAGGCTACAAAAAAAGCCCCCCGTTTTTGGCGGGGGGCAAAAAGACTATCGCTCTTCGCGGAAGTAGGCCAGGCCAAGGCTGGCGGGCGGGTCGTTCTCGCGCTTCTTGCGCAGGGACGAAATTATGAGCACGGCTATGGTCACGAGGTAGGGCAGCATCTTGTAGAGCTCCTTCGTCGCGAGGTTCATGCCGGAGGGGATGTAGAGGTAGAGGATGTAAAGCCCGCCGAAGAGGACGGAGGCCAGCACGCTCAGCGCCGGGCGCCAGATGGTGAAGATGACGAGGGCGATGGCCAGCCAGCCGCGGTCGCCAAAGGCGTCGTTCGACCAGACGCCGCTGGCGTAGTCCATGACGTAGTAGAGCCCGCCGAGGCCGGCTATCATGCTGCCGATGCAGGTGGCGCGGTACTTGTAGCGGTTGACGTTGATGCCGGCGGCGTCCGCCGTGGCGGGGTTCTCGCCCACGGCGCGCAGGTTGAGGCCGGGCCGGGTCCGCTTCAGGAACCAGGAGGCGCACAGCGCGACGACGACGGCCAGATATGCCAGCATCCCATAGGAGAGGAAGAGCTTGCCGAACCAGCCCAGCTCCGACGCGAAGGGCAGGGAGCGGCTGAAATACGAGCTCGTGGCCGAGAGCGCGATGGACGGCACCTCGCTGCCGGTGAGCTTAATGAGCGAGCCGCCGAAGAAGTTGCCGAAGCCGACGCCGAAGGTGGTCATGGCCAGGCCCGTGACGTTCTGGTTGGCCCGGAGCGTGACGGTCAGGAAGCAGTAGAGAAGCCCCATGAGCAGACTGCCGAGGAGGCAGCAGGCGAGGGGTATGCCTATGGCCAGGAAGGCGTTCATTTGCGCGGCGGCGACGTTCTGCTCGTACATGAAGGAGCCGATGACGCCGGAGATCGCGCCGACGTACATGATGCCGGGCAGGCCGAGGTTCAGGTTGCCGGATTTCTCGGTCAGCGTCTCGCCCGTGCTGCCGTAGAGCAGGGGTATGCCCTGGGCCACGGCCCGGGGGAAGAAGGATACAAAGTCAAACACCGGCCTTGGCCTCCTTTCCCTCCGCCCGCGCGGGCTTTCTGAAGTTCAGCTTGTAGCTGATGAAGAACTCGGAGCCTATGATGAAGAAGAGTATGATGCCGGTCAGTATGTCGCCGAAGGAGCTGTTCAGGCCGAAATCCGTGGAGATCTCGCTGGCGCCCTCGCTGAGGAAGACCAGCAGCAGGCTAGTGAACACCATGAAGACGGGGCTGAACTTCGCAAGCCAGGAGACCATGACCGCCGTGAAGCCCCGGCCTCCGGCCAGGGTGGTGGTGATGGTGTGGTCCGTCCCCGCCACGAGCAGCAGACCCGCGACGCCGCAGATGGCGCCCGAGAGCAGCAGCGTGCGCATGATGACGCGCTCGACCTTTATGCCGACGTAGCGGGCCGTCCGCTCGCTCTCGCCGACGACGCTTATCTCGTAGCCGTGCTTGCTGTACCTGAGGTAGACGTACATGAGCACGGTGATAACGGCGACAATGAGGATGTTCAGCAGGTACTTGTTGGAGCCTATCTGGGGCAGCCAGCCGGCCATGGTGCTCTGGTTTATGATGCCGACCTTGCCCGCGCCCTTGGGCACCTCCCAGATGATGATGAAGTAGGCCACGAGCTGGGTGGCAACGTAGTTCATCATCAGGGTGAAGAGCGTCTCGTTGGTGTTCCACCTGGCCTTGAAGAAGGCGGGGATGAAGGCCCAGACGGCGCCCGCGGCGATGCCCGCGGCGGCCATGATGACTATAAGCAGCCAATTCGGCACGCTGTCGCCTATGAGTATCATGCAGGCGGCGACGGCCAGCGCCCCGGCCAGGACCTGGCCCTCCGCGCCGATGTTCCAGAAGCGCATCTTGAAGGCGGGCGTGACGGCCAGGGAGATGCACAGCAGTATGGCGAGGTTCTGCAGCAGCACCCAGGTGCGGCGCGCCGTGCCGAAGGCGCCCTCGAACATGGCGGCGTAGACCGCGATGGGGTCCTCGCCCGTGAAAACCGTCGTCACGACGGAGCAGACTACGAGCGCCAGGACTATGGCCGCCGCCCGGATGCCCCAGGCCCCGTACCAGGGCAGGGCCGCGCGCTTGGAGATGTGCACCAGGGGCGCGTGGTTCTTGTTATTCATCCTCCTGCGCACCTCCCAGCTTTGTCATCATGAGCCCGACCTTCCGCTTCGTGGCGCCGCGCCCGTCTATGAGGCCGCTGACCCTGCCGCCGCAGAGCACGAGTATCCTGTCGCACAGCTCCAGCAGCACGTCCAGATCCTCGCCCACGTAGACGACGGCGACGCCGCGCTCCTTCTGCTTGTTTATGAGGTCGTAAATGGTGTAGGACGAGTTTATGTCCAGGCCGCGCACGGCGTAGGCCGTGAGCAGCACGGTGGGCGCGGAGGCTATCTCGCGGCCGACCAGCACCTTCTGGACGTTGCCGCCCGAGAGGCGGCGCACAGGCGTCGAGACGCTGGGCGTGTTGACCTCCAGCTCCGCCACGACGCGCTCGGCCAGGTCGTGCGGGGCCTTGCGGTTGGTGAAGAGGCCGCGGCCGCGGCGGAAGGAGCGGAGCATCATGTTGTCCGTGAGGTCCATGTTCCCCACGAGGCCCATGCCCAGCCTGTCCTCCGGTACGAAGGAGAGCGCCACGCCCATGTCGCTGATATCCGCGGGGTCCTTGCCTATGAGCTCCTCCTCGCGGCCTGTCTCGGGCTCTATGTAGCGGATGGAGCCGCCCTCGGCGCGGTGCAGGCCCGCGATGGCCTCCAGCAGCTCCTTCTGCCCGCAGCCGGAGATGCCCGCAACGCCCAGGATCTCGCCGGAGTTGGCCGTGAAGGACACGCCGTCGAGCTTGAGCACGCCGTCCTCGTCCCGGACCGTGAGGTTCTCGACCACGAGCCGGGGCTGGGGGTCCTTCGGCTCGGGCCGCTCTATGTTGAGGCTGACGGGGCGGCCGACCATCATGTTCGTCATGTCGGCGGCCGTCGTGTCCTTCGTGAGCATGTCGCCCACGAACTGGCCGCGCCGCAGGACGGCGACCCTGTCGGAGAGCTCCTCGACCTCGTGGAGCTTGTGCGTGATGATGACGACGCTCTTGCCGTCGTCCCGCATGTTGCGCAGGACGGCGAAGAGCTTGTCCGTCTCCTGCGGCGTGAGGACGGCGGTGGGCTCGTCCAGGATGAGGATGTCCGCGCCGCGGTAGAGGACCTTCACTATCTCGACGGTCTGCTTCTCGGAGACGGACATGTCGTATATCTTCTTCTTCGCGTCCACCTCGAAGCCGTAGGCCTCGCAGATGGCCTTTATCTTCTCAGTGGCGCGGTTCAAATCGAGCCGCCCCTTGCCGGGCAGGCCCAGGACGATGTTCTCCGCCGCGGTGAGCACGTCCACCAGCTTGAAGTGCTGGTGTATCATGCCTATGCCGAGGTCGAAGGCGTCCTTGGGCGAGCGGATGGAGACTTCCTTCCCGTCCACGAAGATCTGGCCCTCGTCGGGGTAGTAGATGCCGGAGAGCATGTTCATGAGCGTGGTCTTGCCGCTGCCGTTTTCGCCCAGCAGCGCCAGGATCTCGCCCCGGTAGATGTCGAGCCAGACCTTGTCGTTGGCCGCCACCGTGCCGAAGCGCTTCGTGATGTTCCGCATCTGTACCGCTGCGGTCTTGCCTTCCACGGGCTTCACTCCTTAAATAACATAAAATGGCCCAAAGGACAGCGCGGCAGGGTTTATCCGCTGCGCTGTCCTTTGGGGGCAGACTGCGGCGCGGATGCCGCAGTCTGCCTTGGCTTAACTTAGAACGCGCTGTCGAGCAGGGTGATGCCGTCGATCTGGATGTCGAAGTACGGGGCGGAGCGGGCGGTGCTCTCGGCGAAGTAGCCGTCCACTATAGCCTCGGTGTCGGGGGTGTAGTCGGGGTCGGTGTCCACGTCGGCCATGTAGCTCGTGATGCTCTCGCCGCCGACGGTGAAGGTGGAGACGTCGAAGACGTGCAGGGTGCCGGCCTCGAGCTCGGCCTTGGCGGCCTCAATGGCCTCGACGGTGCCGGCAGCGGCGGCGGCCTCGTTCACGTCGCTCAGGACGACGGAGCCGGTGGCCAGGGTGCCGGTCCAGTCGGCGGCTATCTGATCGCCGTTAACGACGCAGTTTATCATGTACTCGAAGTAAGGAGCCCAGTCGATGCGGGAGGACACGATGAAGGTGTTGGGGCAGGCGTCGATGGTGCTGCCGTTGTAGGAGACGTTGGGCACGCCGGCGACCTCGCAGGCCGTGGGGGCGCCCATGGAGTCGGCGTGCTGGCTGATGAGGACGCAGCCGCCGGCGATGAGGTTGTTGGCGCCCTCCTTCTCGGCGGTCTCATCGTACCAGGAGCCGGTGAAGGTGACGTCCATGGTGACGCTGGGGCAGACGCTCTTGGCGCCCAGGTAGAAGCTGGTGTAGCCGGAAATGACCTCGGCGTAGGTGTAAGCGCCGACATAGCCCATCTTGGCCTGGTCCTCGGTGATCTCGCCGGCCTCGATCATCTCATTGAGCTTCATGCCCGCGGCGATGCCGGCGAGGTAGCGGCCCTCATAGATGGAGGCAAAGGCGTTGTGGAAGTTGTCGAGGCCCTCGGTGTGCGCCCTGGTGCCGGTGGCGTGGCAGAACTGGACGTCGGGGAACTCGCGGGCGGCCTGGATCATGAAGTCCTCGTGGCCGAAGCTGTCGGCGAAGACGATGTTGCAGCCGTCGTCGGCGAGCTCAGCGGCGGCGTCGTAGCACTCCTGGCCCTCGGGGACGTTGGTGCGCAGGACGTACTGGTCCTCGGAGAGGCCAAGAGCCTCGCAGGCGGCCTTGGCGGCGTTTATGAAGTTGAGGTCGTAGGTGGAGTTCTCATCATGCAGGAAGATGAAGCCGACCTTGATCTCGTCGAGGGGGATGCCGGCGACCTCGGGGGCCTCGCTGGCCGGGGCGTCGCTGGCCTCGGGAGCCTCGCTCGCAGGGGCGTCGCTGGCGGCGGAGGGCTCGGCCTCGCCGCAGGCGGCGAGAGCAAAGACCATCACAAGTGCAAGCAGAAGCGCAAGAAACTTCTTCATTTTTTCTCCTCCAAAAATAGTGTTTATCTTAAAGGCCGGAGCCTCAAGAACAAAAAGGAAAGCGGGGGGCCTCAGGCCTCCCGCGAACAGCGCGGCAGGAGGCGCGCTGCGCCCCCGCCTTGCCGATAGTCCGGCCGTTTACGGCGGCCGGGTAGAGACCTCGGAACCATATCATCCAATTTATATCGGGTTGCAGTATGCAGTTTTTCAGCCCGCCCTCAGCAGAACTCGATCTGCCCGTCGTCCGTCATGGACTTTATGCGGGCGAGGGACTCGACCCGGACGCCCTCGGAGCGGATGAGCTCGCCCCCGGGCTGGAAGGCCTTCTCTATCGCGATGCCCGCGCCGACAACGGCGGCGCCCGCCTGGCGCACCAGGGAGATGAGCCCGTGCAGGGCAGCGCCGTTTGCCAGGAAGTCGTCAACTATGAGCACCCTGTCCTCGGGGCCGATGTAGTCCTTCGAGACCAGGATGGTGTTGGTGTTGCCGTGGGTGAAGGAGTGGACCGTGGCGGTCCAGAAATCGCCGAAGAGGTTCCGCGTGCGGTTCTTCTTGGCAAACAAAACAGGGCATCCGAAAACCTGGCCCGTTATACAGGCCAGTCCGATGCCCGACGCTTCTATCGTCAGTATTTTGTTGACGCCCTCGCCCTCGTAAAGGCGATACAGCTCCCTGGCCATTTCGGTAAAGAGCACGGGGTCCATGAGGTGGTTCAGAAACCCGTCTACCTTCAATATGCCGCCGGGCAGGACTACCCCGTCCTCCGCTATGCGGCGCTCAAGAAGCTGCAAGGCGCTCACTCCCATCCCAAAAGTAACGGCCTCCGCCGGTACAAAAATCATTTCTATGATACAACATCTTTTCTCCGCGCGCAACTGGCTTTTTGAACAATTTAGACCTTTTTCGACGGGTTTTTTACGTGTTTATCCATATAGCGCACACGCCGGGGATTTACAAAACGGTAGGAAAGGTATAAAATGAGAGAACTTTCAAGTCAGAACGGAGGACAGCAAATGAGCAAGCTCCACAAGAAAATGGTCGCCCTCGGGAACCTCTCCCACCACAGCTATGACAGCATCGTGGCCGCCTGCGGCGAGCCGAAGGAGAAAAAGCCCTGCACCTTCTCCGACATTGGCGAAGGCTTCCGCGCCACCTGGTCGGACGGGGTCTTCGTCCTGACCCTGAACTTCGGCAAGGAAGGCGCCTACTGCGGCATCTACCACCACCGCAACTGGGAGCCCTACATCGTCACCGCCATAGTCTCGGTCGTCATCATCGCCGGCGCGCTCATAGGCGGCTACTTCATGCGCCAGGCGAAGGCGGCGGAGGCCGCGCCGAATGAGATCGTCGAAACCGCCCTCGAATACGGGGACGAATATCAGGAGGTATATCTGTAACATGCTTAAATTCCCGGAAATGCCCTATGAGCGCCCCGACATCGAGGCGGCAAAGCAGTTCCTCGCGGACGCCGCCGCGCGCCTGGAGGCCGCAGAGAGCTTCGAGGCCGCGGACGCGGTCTTCGTCGAGGTGAACGAGCGCAGCACGCAGCTCGACACCATGTTCACCATCTCCCACATCCGCCACGACATCAACACCGAGGACAAGTTCTACGACGCCGAGGTCGAGTTCGCGGACGCCGCCCTGCCCGAGCTGCAGGAGTACGCCGACCGCTGGAACCGCGCCCTCGTCTTCAGCCGCTGGCGGCCCGGGCTGGAGGAGAAATACAGCCGCGTCGCCTTCCTCAACAAGGAGCTGGCCCTGCGCGCCTTCTCGCCCGAGATAGTCCCCGAGCTCCAGCGCGAGAACGCCCTGTGCACGGAGTATTCAAAGCTCCTGGCCTCGGCGCAGATAGAGTTCGAGGGCGGGGTCTACACGCTCTCCCAGCTCACGCCCTTCAAGCAGGACCCGGACGACAAGCGCCGCCTCGCCGCCTGGAAGGCCGAGGGCGCCTGGTACATGTCCCACGCCGAAAAGCTCGACTCCATCTACGACGAGTTGGTGCGCCTGCGCGACACGATGGGCAAAAAGCTCGGCCACGAGGGCTACGTCCCCCTGGGCTACGACCGTATGCAGCGCAACTGCTACACGAAGGAGGACGTCGAGAGCTTCCGAAAGGCCGTCGTGAAGCACATCGTCCCCCTGGCCGACGCCGTCTACCGCCGCCAGGCCGAGCGCCTGGGCAAGGCCTACCCCATGAACTACGCGGACAACGCCCTGGAGTTCCGCAGCGGCAACCCGAAGCCCCAGGGCACGCCGGACGACATCCTCGCCGCCGGGCGCCGCTTCTACCACGAGCTCAGCCCCGAGACGGCGGAGTTCATCGACTTCATGTACGACAACGAGCTGCTGGACGTCCTCTCCCGCAAGGGCAAGGCCGGCGGCGGCTACTGCACCACCCTCGGCAGCTACCACTGCCCCTTCATCTTCGCCAACTTCAACGGCACCTCGCACGACGTCGAGGTCATCACGCACGAGGCCGGCCACGCCTTCGCCAACTTCACCGGCCGCTTCATTGTCCCGGGCGAGTGCCAGTGGCCCTCTCTTGAGGCCTGCGAGGTCCACTCCATGTCCATGGAGTTCTTTGCCTGGCCCTGGGCGGAGTATTTCTTCGGCCCGGACACGCGCAAGTTCCGCTACACGCACCTGTCCGGCGCGCTGACCTTCATCCCCTACGGCACGATGGTGGACCACTTCCAGCACCTCGTCTACGAGAAGCCGGAGATGAGCCCCGCAGAGCGCAACGAGGCCTGGCGGGAGCTCACCGCCGTCTACATGCCCTGGATGCGCCTCGACGACATCCCCTTCTACGGCGAGGGCCGCGCCTGGCAGCGGCAGCACCACATCTACGAGAGCCCCTTCTACTATATAGATTACTGCCTGGCGCAGACCGTCTCCCTCCAGTTCTGGGCGGAGATCCAGAAGGACTCGAAGGCCGCCTGGGAGAAGTACATGGCCTACACACGCCCCGCGGGCACGAAGACCTTCAAGGAGCTCGTCGCCGGCGCGGGCCTCGACTCGCCCTTCGGCGAGGAGGCCATGCGCACGATCGCCGGGGCCGCCGGCAAGTGGCTTGAGAGCTACGACCTCAGCGGCATAGAATAAGCCGAAATAAAAGCAAACCGCCCCCGGTCATCCGACCGGGGGCGGTTTTTTGCGCGGATATCAGAAGATGGGCACGACGGCGCCGTCGTAGGTCTCCTCTATGAACTGGCGGCAGGTCTCGCTGGTGAGGGCGGTGACGAGGGCCTGGGTCTTGGCGCTGTCCTCCTCGCCAGCGCGGACGGCGAGGATGTTGGCGTAGGTCTGGGCGGCGTCGGAGTCGGCGCTCTCGCTGGCGAGGGCGTCCTCGCCGGTCAGGCCGGCCTGGAGGGCGTAGTTGCCGTTGATGACGGCGAAGGCCACGTCGGGCAGGCTGTGCGGGATGTTTTTGGCCTCCATCTCGATTATCTCAAGGTTCTGCGGGTTCTCGGCGATGTCGAGGACGGTCGCGGTCTCGGTGGAGGCGTCGATGCCCTCCTTGAGGGTGATGAGGCCCTCGGCTTCGAGCAGGAGCAGGGCGCGGGCCTCGTTGGTGCCGTCGTTCGGCACGGCGATGATGTCGCCCTCGGCCAGCTCGTCGAGGCTGGCCTTGCTGCCGCCGTAGATGCTCATGGGCTCGTAGTGGATGGCGGCGGCGGAGACGAGCTCGGTGCCGTTCTCGGCGTTGAAGTTCAGCAGGTAGGGCTCGTGCTGGAAGTAGTTCGCGTCGAGCTCGCTGTCGGCGAGGGCGAGGTTCGGCATGATGTAGTCGTCGAAGATCTTGACCTCAAGCTCATAGCCCTGTCTCTTATACACATCTGACGCTGCCGACGATCTACTCTGTGTAGA
>OJRG01000580.1_pt1 | contig 18796 bp, 15 predicted proteins | sample 1599121 | NCBI WGS metagenome assembly OJRG01 (sample SAMN03922528, study PRJEB24848) | human gut metagenome | isolation source: stool sample | host: Homo sapiens | place: Germany | collected 2010-05
TCTTTGACAACGTGAGCGAGGTTATCCATGACCGTGTGCCGGTTCAGAAGGTGGAGCCGATGACCGACAGGGACTATTCCGTTCGCGGATGTACTGCCCTTCTGGATGCTATCGGCGGAGCAATTCATCACATTGGGAATGTCCACAAGTACGCAAGAAATGAGGATGTCCCTGAACATACGCTGTTCGTCATCACAACGGACGGCATGGAGAATGCAAGCCGCCGTTATGACAGCGAGACAGTTAAGAAAATGATCGAGCGGCAGAAGGAAAAGTACGGCTGGGAGTTTCTATTCCTCGGCGCAAATATTGACGCAGTTGAAACGGCAAAGCACTTCGGTATTGGAGCAGACCGAGCGGTCAATTATCACTCTGACCATAAGGGAACGCAGCTCAACTATGAGGTTCTGAGCGAAGCGGTTTCTGCTGTCCGTTGCAGCGTACCTCTGGGTACGAATTGGAAAAAGCGTATCGACGAGGACTACGAGTCAAGGAAATAAGAGATTTCTTCTCATAGACCCCTGTTTTTTTCTCAAAGAATGTCCGTTGTAAAGTGAAGGGGTATTTTACGAGGAGTCTCTACGAGGGAATACGATTTTAGAGAATAGCAAGCACAGCCGGTGTATATACACACGGCGATTTCCGATTAAGGAAACCCTCCCCTTAATCGAAAAAAATGCTTGTTGGGAAGTCTCCCAAACCCTCTTCCTTTGCGAAAGGACGGAACGCCTATGGCAAACAGGACGCGACCAAATCAGATACTCTTCTTCGTCTCCGACGATGAGAAAAGAATTATCAAGGCAAAGATGGCGCAGCTTGGAACAAAGAACATGGGAGCATATCTCCGGAAGATGGCGATTGACGGCTATATCATCAAGGTGGACTACACGCAGCAGAAGAAACTTGCCGCCGCAGTCAGCCGTGTTGCCTCAAACATCAATCAGATTTGCCGCCGCATCAACTCCACCGGACACTTCTATGCGGACGATATTACAGAGCTGAAAGAAAGGCAGGGTGAGATATGGCAGTTACTAAAATCAAGCCAATCCGAGGAACTGTAAACAAGGCTATTGCCTACATTCTCGACCCGCAGAAAACCGACGATGCTTTCTATGTTTCGTCCTATGGATGCGCTGCAAGCGACGCAGCGGCGAAGGAATTTGAGTGGACGAGAAACCTTGCAGTGCAGCAAGGAATGCAGATGCCGAAGGTGCTTGCCCGTCATTTGATCCAGTCCTTTGACATCGGTGAAGTGACGCCGGAAGAAGCTCACGAAGTCGGGAAACAGCTTGCGGACGAATGGCTCAAGGGCAAGTACGAGTATGTGATTGCTACCCACATCGACAAGGGGCATTGTCATAATCACATCATCTTCAATGCCGTAAATTATGTGGACTTCCATGCCTACCGGAGCAACAAGAGAACCTATCGGGAGCTGCGTCAACTCAGCGATGAAATATGCAAAGAACATGGGCTATCTGTGATCCCTCCGTCGCAGAACAAGGGCATGGACTACAAGGAATACACCGAAGCCAAACGCGGCACGAGCTGGAAACAAAAGCTCAAGCAGACCATCGACCGGCTTGTCATCACTGCGAAGGACTACGATGACTTTCTGCGGCTCATGCAGGAAGCCGGTTATGAAATTAAGACCGGCAAATACATCTCCTTCCGCGCTGAAGGTCAGGAGCGATTTACCCGCTCTAAAACCATTGGAGAGAACTACACCGAGGAACGCATTAAGGAACGAATTGCTGGACGGACGCCCCGAAGAAGTCAGAGACAGACCGTACCGAAAAGCATCTCTCTCATCGGAGATATTCAGGAGCGGATCAGGCTCATCGACAGCAAGGGCTATGAGTATAAAGCCAAGCTCACGATCCTCAAGGAAGCGGCACGGACACTCAACTATCTCACGGAAAACAACTTGCTCCAATACGCCGATCTTGAGAAGAAGGTCGAGGATGTTCATAGCTCCTATGACCGCACCGGCAAGGAACTGAAAGGCGTTGAAGCGCGACTGCGGGAAGTCCAGCCGCTTATCAAAAACATCTCCAATTATCAGCGCCTCAAGCCTGTCTATGACGCCTTCCAGAAGGAAAAAGATAAGACGGGTTTCAAGGCAAAGCACGAAGCCGAGCTTGTGATCTTTGAGGCGGCGCGGAGTACACTGCTTGCCATGCAAGGCGATGAAAAACTGCCGAGCTTGAAGACGCTCCAAGCGGAACAGCAGAGACTTCTTGAAGAGCAGCAGCGGCTTTATGACGAACGTGCGAGGCTCAAAAAGGAAGCTCGGATGATCGACACTTTGAAGGCAAACGTGGACGATTTCCTCAAGCCAAGCGCAGAGCGCGACCAAGAGTATCAACGCAATTCTCAGCGCGAATAAAGAGAAAAGGAAAGGCAGTTTTCATGAGTAACTGCCTTTCCCTTTTTGAAAATCAAAACCATCAAGAACTTGCATCTTTTTTGTGAACTTGTGCATGAGATAATTGCATTCAAAGAGGTTTTCGTGTATAATAGAATGGAAGTCATGATTAGCGGATGAGTAAAGGGGTGCGTATCATGGGAATCAGCTACAAAAAACTTTGGATGCTCCTGATAGAACGAGACATAAAGAAGTCCACCTTCCGGCAAGAGCTTAACCTTGCATCCGGAACATGGACGAAACTGAATAAGGGGGAAGAAGTGTCCCTCTCTATTTTGCTGCGCATCTGCGGCTATTTGAATTGTGACATTGGAGATATTTGTGAGGCTGTGCGGACGGACAACTGATAGGTCCTTTTTCCGTGCGGCTTTTTTATATACCTGTGGAGAAGGATTAAAGGTTTGTGCGTAGCAGGACTGTTACAGAAGAAGGAGGATAACAGATGGATATTGGCGTAACGATAAGCAAAGTCAGAAAAGAATACAAGGAATACTTACGGGAAACTCACCCTGACTGGGCTGATACGACTATCAGCACCCATGTTTCCGATGCGTTCTATCTGTATCAAAACACTATTGCACTATCCTTCTGGAAGTGTTTTGAAAGTGATGCCGCTATGGAGAAGGCAAAGGGCGAAATCCTCGACTACCTAAAACAAGAAGTGATGTCTGATCGAGCAGACGAACGCACTGCACAGTATTATAGAGATTTGAAACGTCTGAAAGAATTTATTGATTCTAAGGGTGGCGTCAAGACGTATATCGGCTATGAATATGACTGCGAAGTCATTGTCTACAAATATGCCAAGATGGTTTATGATGGCACGATGGAGATGGACGCTGCTGTAAAAGCCATGTGTCAGGATGTTCCGTGCTTTGGAGAAACCTCGCACAAGCTGACGATTATGCTCTTTGCGTCCATGATGAAGGGCGTAAAATACACTCGCAGGTCCAACACTGAAACTACAGTTTACTTCATCGTCCACATCGGAAAAGACTACGGACAGGAGCAGATGGTCAATGCTCTAAAAGCCACTCAGGAAAACATTAAATATTACTACGAGCAAACCGGCAACAAGTCTAACAGTATTCGTAGAGGATGCAAAAAGATCGTCGAAGAGAACAACATTGATATATCCTTCGACGATGAAATCTTTGATGGAATTATTCCGAAGGAGAACACAGATACAGCTCTTTCATCCGACGCTACTGCAACACACTATTGGCTGTACGCAGCGGGTGATGGTTCCGCAAATTGGGAGAATGATTATGCCGAAGGGATTATGGCTATCGGCTGGTCTGACCTTGGTGATCTAATGGAATATAGCTCCAAAGAAGAAATGCGGGCAAAGATGAAAGAGGTCTACGGGGATACTGGCTCATATAAGAATCAGGTTCTTGCTACATGGCAATTTGCAAACGAGCTGAAACCCGGTGATGTTGTCTTTGTTAAAAAAGGCAGAAAGCAGATCCTCGGTCGCGGGTTGGTCGAAGGCGAATACGTTTTTGACCCTGAACGCGGTCAATATGCCAATACCCGAAAGGTTCGCTGGACAGATAAGGGCGAGTGGGAATTATCAGATCAGGGTGCAATCAAAACGTTGACGGATATTACGTCCTACACAGATTACGTCAAGAAGCTGCAAAACATGATTGACGGAGATAAGCACGAAGATACCTTCGACGATGCCGCTGATGAGGAAATCACTTTCGAGCCATACACCGCTGATGATTTTCTGACTGATGTGTATATGGACGAAGATCGGTATAAGGTTCTCAAGTCGCTGCTTCTAACCAAAAAGAATGTAATTCTGCAAGGCGCACCGGGCGTGGGAAAAACCTTCGCAGCAAAAAGACTGGCATTTTCTATCATGGGAGAAAAGGACACCAACCGTGTGAAAATGGTTCAGTTTCATCAGAGTTATAGCTATGAAGATTTCATCATGGGTTTCCGCCCGACGGAGACAGGATTTGAACTGCGAAAGGGCGTATTCTACGAGTTTTGCAGGCAAGCTGCTGAGGATGATCGTCCATACTTTTTCATTATCGACGAGATCAACAGAGGCAATCTCAGCAAGATTTTTGGCGAACTCTTCATGTTGATTGAGAGTGATAAACGCGGTGTCGAATTGCAGCTTCTATATGCAGATGAGCAGTTCTCCATTCCAAGTAACGTCTATATCATTGGCATGATGAACACTGCTGACCGTAGCCTCGCCATGCTGGACTACGCACTTAGACGTCGTTTTGCTTTCTTTGAGCTTGCTCCGGCATTTTCGTCTGCTGGATTCAGAGCATACAGAACGAAAGTCAATAACCCGAAGTTTGACCGGCTCATTGCAACAGTTGAGCAGCTTAACGACGTAATTGCAAACGATGACTCGCTCGGTGAGGGGTTCTGTATCGGACATAGCTATTTCTGTACAAACGCAACCATCAACGATGAATGGATGCGGTCTGTTGTCGAATATGAACTGATACCTCTTTTGAAAGAATACTGGTTTGACGAGGCAGTTAAAGTGAAGGATTGGAGCCGCACATTACGCGAGGTAGTCAAATGATCCGTGTCCAGAACGTTTATTATATGCTGGCTTATGCGTTCCAAGTGCTGCATGAGCAAGGGTATAAAAATGTCGCCACCGAAGAGTTTGATAATGTGGCTGAACTTCTGTCTGCTATTCTCTGCCGTGGAGTATCTGTCCAGATAAAGAGAGGCTTAATCAGACAATACATTTCGAGAGAGGAAGCACTTGCGTCTCCCCGTGGGAAACTTGAAATTGGTGAATCCATAAAGACACAGGTTATTCGCAAGAAACAGCTCGTTTGCAATTATGATGAGTTTTCGGTTGATGCCTACCCCAACCGAATCATCAAAACAACAATGGATTTGCTGCTTCGTGGAAGTATTTCAAAAGCCAGAAAAAAGGAGATCAGGAAGTTGATGATTTTCTTTGATGGCATCAGCATATTGGACATCCATAGTATCAACTGGGACATTCAATATGACCGCAATAATCAAACATATCGGATGTTGATAGCCGTTTGCCGATTTGTGATAAAAGGGCTTTTGCAAACGACAGCCGATGGCTCAACAAAGATTATGGATTATGCAGATGATCAAACAATGGCGAAGCTATACGAGAAGTTTATTCTCGGATACTATCAGCGTGAGCATCCAGAGTTAAAAGCATACTCTCCACAAATTGCGTGGCAAGTCACAGATGGCTACAGAACGCTCTTGCCGACGATGCAGTCCGACATTGTGATTACGAATAAGGCAGCAAAGAAAACGCTTATCATCGACGCCAAATACTACACGCACAATATGCAAATGAAAGCACCGTACATGACGCAGACGCTTCATTCCGGAAATCTGTATCAGATTTTCACCTATGTGAAGAACTGGTCTGCCGCGCCGGATGAGGTCGTTTCCGGTATGCTTTTATATGCGGGAACAGACGATGCGATTCAGCCAAACAATGATTATCAAATGAGCGGGAATCAGATCAGTGTGAAGACATTGGACATGGACTGCGACTTTTCTAAAATTGCAGCGCAGCTCGACAGCATTGCTGATCGGATAAAGTAGAGCGTAGGCACTGGACAGCCGTTCTTCTAATCTCACCGCTTCTTAAACAAGCAGATACGCTCTCCGTGGAAAGGAGCAATCATGAGTATACTTGAAAATCCCATACCGAATGAGGTGTTGGATAATGCAACAAGCCCTCTCACCGATGACAGGGCAGCGTACAAAGACAGCACCTACGAGATCGTTTCAAAGGTGGCTTACCTGATTGGTGTGCCAAAACGCATCTTTGACAACGAACATGAAGCCCCAAAAGTTGAAGTATACAATCGGTTGGACAGTGATAAAACAGCTCGGATTATAAGACATCTTTGCATTGTACGAACTGCGATTGAGCGCAATTTCAAGCGCATCAATGAACGCATGAGATTCCAGTATGAGACCATTCTGAGTATGCCGGAATATGTTCCGCAGGAAAGCATAAACCAGCTAAGTCTTGACGGAGTGAACTTCATCAAAAACACCAGCAAAAAACTGTGCCAACACGTTGTCGAGATTAACAGGTTGATTTGCGATAGAATCAACAACTGCAAGAAGCTCTTTCCACTCTGGATAAATTGGGATTACATTAAAGCACTTTTCGTCATGCCTGATGGTTTGAAGGAAGATGGTACAAGAGTGGCTGCCGACATTTATTACTCTCATTTGCTTTTTTATCCCTATCAGATGTACATAAACTGGCAGCCGGAGGAAGTCGGCAACATTCTTTACAATGATAAGAAGTTCGTTACCTTGCTGTACAGTTGGAACAACGACTATTTCACCGAATATAGCAAAGTCTCAGATGCGGGGAGTTATATCAAAGGAAGTATTTATGAGTTTATTGAGAGCAGCGAAAAGACTGTTATCGTTGTCGATTGTGAAAACTCTGATCCCTACAAGCTGTGTGCTACCTTAAAAAACCTCGATCACGAGTATACACAAAAAATTGCGTCGATCATTCTCTTTGATGATGTGCATACCGCCTCCGCATGGAGGATATTAGACAGCTTCACCGCAATTCATGTTGAACACATGATGATTGAACGGGTGAAGCAAAGCAAGTCACTCGTTGATGTCATGCTTATTGCCCGAACTTGTCAGGAACACTACAAGAATAACGTCGATTCCTTTATTCTTGTTTCCAGCGACTCCGACTACTGGGGGTTAATCTCGTCTCTGCCGGAAGCACGTTTTTTAGTTATGATTGAACGAGAGAACTGCGGACCGGACTTGAAGAATGCACTTCTGAATGCAGGGATATTTTATTGCTATATTGATGACTTCTACTCTGGGAATGCCGAGGACATCAAACTCGGCGCACTTTTCAAAGAAATGGAGCGTTATATTGACCAAACCGTCAGGCTCAATATCAACGAGATGTTCAGTGCCGCTTTGAAGGCAACGCGCATTGAGATGAGTTCGTCTGAGAAAAAACAGTTCATCGCAAAGTACCTAAAAACAATGCAAATGGAAATTACAGATGATGGTGACGTGGTTTTGCAGTTGAAACGAAAATAAGTCCGGTATTTGGGACACTTGCTATGATAAAATAGAAATGAGGACAGGCTGGCAACCAACAAATGATCCTCAAGTATTGGAGATGAAGATATGGCATACCAAAGCGAAGCGGCTCTTGAACAGCAGTTTATTGAGCAACTGACCAAGCAGGAATATTCCACAGTCGCAATTCCAGATTATGACGCGCTGGTGGAGAACTTCAAAGTTCAGTTTGAAGCCTTCAATGCGCCAAAGCTGGATACGCCTATCACCGATAAAGAGTGGGAGCGTATCTTCAACCTCATGCTCGGAAAGTCTGTTTTCCAGAGCGCAAAAATCTTGAGGGATAAGTTTGTCCTTGAGCGTGAAGATGGTACAAAGGTATATCTGTCCTTCTTTGATCAGGACCACACGAAGAACATTTTCCAAGTCACTCATCAAACAACCGTGGTTGGAAAATACGTCAATCGTTACGACGTTACGATTCTCGTAAACGGCTTGCCCCTGATCCAAGTAGAATTAAAGCGCCGTGGCATTGACATCCGCGAGGCAGTCAATCAGGTCATGCGTTATAAGAAACACTCCTACAACGGGCTGTATCATTTCATTCAGCTCTTCATTGTCTCCAATGGTGTTGACACAAAGTATTTCGCCAATTCCGACAGAGACTTGATGTATAGTCTTGCTTTCTTCTGGACTGATTTCAATAACGTCCGCATCACCAATTTGAAGGACTTTTCGATTTCTTTCCTTGCAAGGGATCACATCATTAAAATGCTGACACGCTACACCATCCTAAATGATACCGATAAGATTTTGATGGTCATGCGTCCCTATCAGGTTTATGCCGTAGAAGCGCTGATCCGTCAAGCAACGCTTACAAACCGGAATGCGTATATCTGGCACACAACCGGCGCGGGCAAGACGCTTACATCCTTTAAGACGGCGCAAATCCTTGCAGCAAATCCGAACATCAAGAAAGTCATTTTCCTTGTTGACCGAAAAGACTTGGATTCTCAGACAACCGAAGAGTTTAACAAGTTTGAGGCTGGCTCCGTTGATGTGACAGATCGCACCGATGTCCTTGTCCGCCAGATGAAGGACAAGAACAGGCAGCTTATCGTCACCACGATGCAGAAGATGGCAAACGCTGTAAAGCGCCCTCAGTACGAGAAAGTAATGGACGCATACAAAGACGAGAAGGTTGTCTTTATCATCGACGAGTGCCACCGCAGCCAGTTTGGGGATATGCACAAGGACATTGTGCGGCATTTCAGAAAGGCACAGTTTTTCGGCTTCACGGGGACACCTCGGTTTGAAGTCAACGGTAAAACTGAGGGTAAAATCACGCAAACAACAGAAATGCTCTTTGGTGAGTGTCTTCACAATTACCTGATTAAAGACGCCATCTTCGATAATAATGTTCTGGGCTTCCACATCGAATACATAAAAACAATGGAGGGTGATTTCGACTGGGATGACCCGACACTCGCGGACGCGATTGATATAGGCGAACTCTATATGTCCGATGAGCGAATGTCTCTGATCGCCAATCACATCATCCAGAACCACAAGGCAAAAACCCGAAATGGACAGTATACGGCTATTTTTGCCGTGTCCTCTATTGATGCCCTTGTTAAGTATTACGACATTTTCAAGAAGATCAAGCATGACCTGAATATCAGCGGCATCTTCTCCTACGGGCAGAATGAGGATGCCGAGGGCAAGGACGAGCATAGCCGTGATTCGTTGGAGCGTATCATCAAGGACTATAACGAGATGTACGGAACCAATTTCTCCACAGATACGTTCTCAGCTTATCACAAGGACATCTCTGACCGAGTAAAGGGAAAGAAAACAAAGTCGCTTGATATTCTCATCGTCGTGAATATGTTCCTGACCGGATTTGACAGCAAGCAACTCTCTGTCCTTTATGTGGACAAGGACTTGAAGTATCATGATCTCCTGCAAGCCTATTCCCGCACAAACCGCGTTGAGAAGGAAACAAAGCCCTTTGGCATTATCATTTGCTACCGCAACCTCAAAAAACGCACCGATGACGCGCTGACACTTTTCTCTAAGAGTCAAGATACATCCGGCATTGTTGTTCCGGGTTATCAATACTTCGTGGAGAAGTTCAACGAAATGGTGATGAAGCTCAAGGAAATCGCACTGTTCCCTGAGTCCGTGGATACAATGCAGAACGAGGACGATCAGAAAAAGTTCGTCGTGACCTTCCGTGAGCTGACAAAGTACCTCCAATCGTTGCAGACTTTTATCGAGTTCAGCTTCGATCAGGATGCTCTTATCATGTCCGAGCAGGAATACCAGGACTACAAGAGCAAATACCTCATGCTCTACTCAAGGCAAAAAACAGACCGCGAGGTTGTTTCCGTCCTGAACGACGTTGACTTCTGCATCGAATTGATGGAGAGTGACAGGATCAATGTGGCGTACATCATGAACCTGATTCGCAACATCCATTTCGACGATCCCAAACAGAAGGATTACGATATTAAACACATTAAGGACGAGCTGGGCAGAACCGACAATCCGCAGTTGCTTCGGAAAGTCGAAATCCTGCAAGCGTTCTTGGATCGTGTTGTTGTCGGCTTGGAAAGTGCGGATGAAATTGATGCAGCATATAATGACTTTGAAAATGAAGCAAAGCGCGAAGAGATCGTTGCCTTTGCGAAGACTGAGGACATTGACGCATCTATGTTGACGGATATTATTTCGGAATATGAGTTTTCTGGCACAATGGATGCAGGAAATATCCGAGATAGGATTGAGAAGCCCTTGCCGCTTTTGAAGAAGCGCTCCCTTGTAAATAGGATTGTTGACTTCATCCGGCAGCACACAGAGAAATACCAATAAGGAGAGAGACAAATGGATAATTCGATTCAGGCTCATCAGAAAGAGCTTTGCAATAAGCTATGGGCAATGGCAAATGCCTTGCGCGGAAACATGGAGGCGTATGAGTTCAAGAACTATATCTTGGGCATGATCTTCTACTACTACCTTTCCGACAGGACGGAGAAGTATATGGCGAATCTTCTCAAGGACGACGGTATCGGTTATGAAGAGGCGTGGGCAGACGAAGAATATAAGACCGCCGTTATCGAAGAGGCACTGCGCGATCTCGGCTATGTCATCGAGCCGCAGTATTTGTTCCGCAAGATGGTCAAGATGGTAGAAAACCGCTCCTTCGACATTGAGTTCTTGCAGAGTGCAATCAACGCCCTAATGGAGTCCACAATCGGAAACGATTCTCAGGAAGACTTTGACGGACTGTTTTCTGATATGCAGCTTGATTCATCAAAGCTCGGTCATACTGTCAAAGATAGAAGTGCTGTTATGGCAAAGATCATCGCTTCGCTGGACGAAATCAACTTCGGCGTGGATGATACCAAAATTGACGTTCTTGGTAACGCCTATGAATATCTGATCGGTCAGTTTGCTGCAACTGCTGGCAAGAAAGCCGGTGAGTTCTATACGCCATCCGGTCCTGCCGAATTGCTTTGCCGTCTGGCTTGCCTCGGTCTCACGGATGTCAAGGATGCAGCCGACCCCACTTGTGGCTCTGGTTCACTGCTGCTGCGCCTCAAGAACTATGCCAACGTGAGAAACTACTATGGACAGGAATTGACCTCCACGACTTATAACCTCGCCAGAATGAACATGATTCTGCGTGGAATCCCGTATCGCAACTTTAACATATACAACGGTGATACCTTAGAGCATGACTGCTTCGGAGACATGAAGTTCCGTGTTCAGGTTGCCAATCCGCCTTATTCTGCAAACTGGTCTGCCGATATGCACTTCATGGAGGACGAGCGTTTCAATGAGTATGGCAAACTTGCTCCGAAGAGCAAGGCTGACTTTGCCTTTGTTCAGCACATGGTTTACCACATGGATGAGGACGGACGAGCCGTTGTTCTCCTGCCGCATGGTGTCCTGTTCCGTGGTGCTGCGGAGGAAGTAATTCGCAAGCACCTTATTCAGAAATTAAATGTTCTGGACGCGGTAATCGGTTTGCCTGCAAATCTGTTCTTTGGTACGGGCATCCCTGTCTGCGTTCTTGTCCTCAAGAGAGAGCGCAACGGTAACTCTGACAACATCCTTTTCATCGACGCTTCCAGTGACTTTGAAGCTGGAAAGAACCAGAACATCCTTCGGGAGTGCGACATTGACAAGATTGTTGAGACCTACGAGCGCCGTCAAGATGTTGATAAATACGCTCACGTTGCAACAATGCAGGAGATTGAAGAGAACGGCTTCAACCTGAATATCCCTCGCTATGTTGATACCTTTGAGCCGGAAGAGGAAATCGACCTCAATGCTGTTGCAGCAGAAATCCGCAATATTCAGGCTGAGATCAAGGGCATCGACGCACAACTGAAACCGTTTTTCGATGAGCTGGGACTTGATTTTCCCTTTGATGTGGAGGGCAAATAATTATGGCAAATGTATCCTCAAGTAACGGTCTCGAAAAGCGTCCGAAACTCCGGTTTCCGGGCTTTGATGAGCCGTGGAGAGTCGAGAGGTTATCCGACTTCGCAGACCGAGTAACACGAAAGAACAGCAAAAACGAAACTGATCTTCCTCTAACCATTTCCTCTAAAGATGGTCTTGTCGATCAGGTTAGCTATTTCAACAAGACGGTTGCAAGTAAAGACATGAGTGGGTACTACCTGCTCAAGAATGGCGAGTTCGCGTACAACAAGAGCTATTCCGTAGGGTATGACTTCGGCTCTATCAAGCGTTTAGATCGTTACCCAATGGGTGCTTTATCGACACTTTATATCTGTTTTGCGCTCAAAAAGCATGATAGTGACTTCATCAAGGCTTATTTCGATTCTCTGAAATGGTATCGGGAAATATACATGATCTCTGCCGAAGGAGCAAGAAATCATGGTCTGCTGAATGTGCCTACCGATGAGTTCTTTGACACAAAACATTATCTGCCGGAAAACACCGAAGAGCAAAGAAAAATTGCTGACTTCCTCATTACTTTGGAGCGTCGCATCGAGACGCAACAGTCCCTCGTAGATAACCTCAAGAAGTATAAAAGAGGACTCGTTAAGGCGTTAATTTCTGGTACAGTGGCTTTTGCAGGCAGTGAAAATAAACGCTGGGAAACCGTAAGATTGGCAGAGATTTTTACGATTTCTGCCGGGGGCGATATTGACCGACAAAATAGTTCACCCACATATTCAACAAGTTATCCATATCCAGTGTATGCAAACGCCTTGACTAATAATGGTTTATATAGCTATGCAAACTACTTCAAAGTAGAAGGTGATTCTATTACTGTATCTGGAAGAGGCGAAGTTGGTCATGCAATAGCTCGTCACTGCAAGTATGTTCCGATTGTCCGTCTTCTTTCGTTAGTCCCTAAATACGAAGATGATGTGGATTTCTTTGCTTACATGATCAATGCCACTTCCATTTATATTGAATCGACGGGTGTTCCTCAGTTAACAAGTCCTCAACTCGGTGCAGTGAAAGTATTTCGCCCCCCCATTTTGGAGCAGAAGAGGATTTCTTCATTGCTGCTGAAAATAGATGCAAAGATAGAGAACGAAGAACGCCTAACATTTTATCTGGAAAAAATCCGGTCATCCATGCTGCAACAGCTCTTTATATAAAAAGCTGTTGCTGTAAACCTGCTCTCGCCTTGCAACACCTATCGAGAACAGCTTGTTGTGATGCAATGTACTTATCTATGCTGTTCATTACCCCAACAAACTGCTCTTGCCTTATTTGATGAGGTACGGGGACAACGAAGTTTCTAATGCGTTCGAGAGCCAGCTTAGGCTGTCCGTTTTTAGTCTTTGAGGCTTCAATCTGTGACTGAATTAGATCAGACGAAAGTACATGGTAAAGGTATTCGGGATTGATCCCTCTAAAGTTTGTAAAACGATCACAGTTTTCAGTCAAGTTTACTCCATCCAAGTCAGGAGTGATGATATTCAACTTTCCAAGAGTGCCAGCAACAGAAATAATGATGTCACCATTTCTGACTTTATATCGAGTAATTTGCTTTTCGGTGTGGCTTGTGATGAACTGCAAAGTGTCTGAACTTACATATTTTTCACCCATATCCGATACTGTTATATACCGGTACTCAGTAGGACGGGGAGAGAATGTTTCGCCTTTGGGAATGCGTTTTCCACTCAGTACATCACATACTTCATCTATTCTATGACTTACTGCATCATGCAAAAGTGAGTGGCTGCCTTTTTCGGAAAATACAGTTCTTAATAATCCTCTTTTATACTTCTTAAGGGACTCAACCAAATCACGCTGCTTTGCGATTCTTTCATTGAGCGCAGCAAATAGGTTGGAAATCTTCTCTTGCTCAGTTGGCTCACAATATGGTATTCCGAGCCACTTAAATGCTTCGTAGCTTATCTGCCGTCCGTCTCTGATGCCTTCAACAGACTTTGAAAGATTGTGGTTGATAAACTCATCTGTATGAAAGTATGCGTCATAGAATAGGCTTGAATGGGGACGCTTGCAGCGTAAGATGGTGTATGCTGGACTGACTATTCCAGCTTCATTTGCCATTTCCAGACCACCTTCAAAAGAGCGCAGATGAATAATAAAGTCTCCTTGTTCAACCTTCTTATAGTTAGATAAAGACGCATCATCATAGTGGATATTACGACCAGCTTGCTCTCTTGGAAGTGTACCTTTTCCTTGAATGATCGTCAGCACAGTTTCGTCCGGGTGATTCTTGTCAGTAACATTCTGAAAAAGTTCTTCTGCCTTGAACACCTTCCACGGCTCATCGAAGCCCGGAAACCGGAGTTTCGGACGCTTTTCGAGACCGTTACTTGAGGTCTATTTTATAGGCTGATCTGCACTTCAACTCAAAGTAAAATCCCTTGCGGTAGCAGAGATATTCCGCTACTGCAAGGGATTTTGTCGGTCATATAGCTCCATTCTGCTTGCTTGATCAGAAGTATAAAAGAGGATTGCTTCGAGCCTATTTCGTGACGGATAATTGGAAAAGCCAAGGAACATGGAGCAAGTGCAAATTAGGGGCGTGCTGCTCTAAAATTGGTAGTGGTAAGACTCCGAAAGGTGGGTCTTCTGTATATGCCAATCAAGGCATAATGTTCTTGCGAAGTCAAAATGTGCTATGGGGAACGCTGGACATAAGCGAGGTTTCGTTCATCGACGAAGCAACAAATAGTACCATGCAATCATCGGAAGTGCGTTTTGGTGATGTACTTTTGAATATTACCGGTGCGTCAATAGGTCGTAGCTGCATTTATACATCTAATGATCGTGCGAATGTGAACCAGCATGTGTGCATAATACGCCTTTCTCAAGAAAGCAAAGAAAGATTGCTGCCGGAGTTCCTTTTGCAACAGATCTTGTCGGATCGCATCCAGCAACAAGTTATGGATTGCCAGAACGGAGGTAGTCGTGAAGGTCTGAATTTCCAACAAATAGCAGACTTCAATATTGTTATACCAGAAATGGAGGAACAGCGAAAAATCTGTGGAATGTTGAAAGCCTTCGATCAAAAATTATGTAATGAGGAAATCTCCTTGAAAGCCTTGTTTTCTCTTCGCACATCACTGATGCAACAGCTATTCATATAAAGAGTTGCTGCATTAAGGCATTTTTCGTTCGGAGCAAACTATCAAGTTCTGTTTGCGCATGAATACTCTTTTGCTCAACAAGAGAAAGAAATTCGGCAATATGGCACTGCTCTTCGTATGTCGGAAGGTGAAGAGCAATTTGTCGGCACTTCTCTTGATTTAACTTTGGCTGTGCTGTTCCGGTATTGTAGCGTGTATAGTCAAGACTTTCGAGTAATTCGCATATAAACTTGATGTTCTGTCCCTTGCGAGGACGCATTACATGAGCATGATTATTCACCCAATACTTGCCCGTTGCAATAAAACACAATGGAGAACTACGGTTAATGATATTTGCCCCATCTTCTCCGAGAAGGAGCAGCGGCTCGTCAAAAATGTAGTCATCAATATAGTCGATGATCCCCGATGCACCATAGTAAGGGTACTTTCCTTGCCGTTTGGCTCGATCAGCACTTTCAAGAGGCTTGCGCTGTCCATCAAGAAAGTCAACTACCTCTTGAAGTGTACATTCTGACCATTCAGGATAATAATTTCCCCTATCGTCAGCAAAGCGTATTCGCTTGGATAATATTGCCTTCACGACACCTCTTTTATACTTCTTGAGGGATGCAAGGAGTTTTTCTTGTGCAGCGATGCGTTCATCTATTTTTTTGAGAAAGTCGGCTATGTGCTTCTGTTCAGTGGACGAAGGGAGATGAAGTGTCACGCTCATATAATCTTCAAAGGAGATATTGAGCAGCCCATCCATACGAACGCTTGACGATACGAGCCGTTTTAGTTGCTTATCCATTTTTGCGTTATTGAGTGCCATCGCAATAAACGGTGTATATTCGTGATCATTGATCTTGAAACAATGATACACATAGGGGATTCGTGCTTCTGGCTCAGTCAGCTCATAACAACAGCCAAACTGTTTAGCCTTAGATGCGCCGTGATTATACGCCAATTCTCCTTGTTTCAAGAGAATGTATTTTTTGAGGCTCTGTCCTGCATTGTCTCTGGAATACTTTTCGGACTGCATAATAAAGCCATTTCCAGCACTAAGCATCATAATAGGCGCGTTAGATTTCGGATCGGTGCGATTCACCAGAGACGCTATTTCTCCTAATGGAGTAGTTCTGTACGGCTCATCAAAGCCCGGAAACCGGAGTTTCGGACGCTTTTCAAGACCGTTACTTGAGGAATATACTGCCCTGATTATCCCTCCAACGGATAATGTTCGTGGAGGTGGTCAATATGACTAACAATACACAATTCAAGACGCTTGTGAACACTTGGCTAAATCAAAAGCAGCCAATGATCACGCCGTCAACCCATGCCAGCTTTACGCTGATTGCCGAAAATCATCTTATTCCATACTTCGGCAAGCGTAAGATCGGCAGCATCACCGAAACGGACATCCAGCGCTACATTTCGTATCTCCATGATGCCGGTAGGTTGGACAAGACCGGAGGACTAACGGTAAAGACCATCCGAGATGTGATCCTCGTTCTCAGACTTTCAATGGAGTTTGCGTACAAAGAAAGGGCGATTCCGCTGCTGAACTGGGATCTCATCGAGTACCCGAAGGAACTTGGCATTAAGAAAGTAGTTTCTCTTTCAAAGGATCAGGAGCAAGCTCTGATTCAGTGTATCTACATGAACTTAAACAGGAAGACTGCTGGCATTCTCATTGCACTCTTTACCGGAGTACGCATTGGAGAACTCTGCGGATTGCAGATGAAGGACATCTCGTTGACAGATAAGACCATCAGCATCAATAAGACTGTCCAGCGCATCTATGACAAGAAGAAGGGCGAGTCCTATCTTCACATCGGACCTCCCAAAACGAAAACTTCTGCAAGGACGATCCCTGTTCCGTCTCTTCTGATGAACATTATAAAGAAGTTCTACACGGATAACCCTAACCACTACTTCTTGACCGGCAAAACAAAGCCGACAGAGCCTCGTACTTATCGGCAGTTCTTCACCCGTTTCCTGAAACGAAACGGATTGGAAAAGGTAAAATTCCATGAGATCCGACACACATTCGCAGTCAGGGCGATTGAGATACCGGAGTTTGATATAAAGTCGCTCTCTGAAATCCTCGGACATAAGAACGTATCTTTTACCCTGAATGTGTACGGGAGTGCAAATCTCCAACAGAAGGTTAAGTGCATGAATCTTCTGAATGACCTCCTGTGATGGAAAAAATGCCCCGGCGCTGTGCCAGATGCACAGTGCCGGGGCATTCCCGTTTCCAGCGATTTATTTTTCTCCCAACGAGGGACTGTTCGTAGGGTGGCGCTTTCCATTTTGCGAAGCCGTGAAAACTCAGTGCATTCCGTGGAAAAGTTCACGGGACAGCACACACCGTACACGCTTCCAATAATCACTGTTCAGTGCAATGTGTGTTTACTATCGTAAGTAAATTTACGGTTTTCACAATGCTTGATTCAGAGGGGATATTATTTGCCTTATTCTTGTGTGACATCAAGGGAAACCGGGTCAATGACCGTAACAGATTTACCCTGCTGATGAGCATATCTGACCGTCTTTCCGGTTCCGCTGGGGCTTCCATCCCAAACCGCGATCAGGACATCCGCATGATCAACCATATAACGGTTGCGCTTGTCCATGCAGTCGGGCGAGTAATGGGTTTGAATCAGTGTTTCCTTATCACACTTGGACGCAATGTCGAAATACCGATCTCTCAGAGCTTCCGACCACTTTGCGGCTTGACTTTCACATGGGATGGCGCTTTCGAGCGTAATTCCCGGATAGGATGCTTTCAGCCCCAGCACGATCTCGGCGGCATACATATCTACACCGATTGCCATTCCGGATATAAAGTGCGTGACGCCTTCATTTTCGATGAGATTGATGATTTGCTCCCTGAGAGTTTTTTTGAGGTCTATGCAGCGTTCGTCTTCCTCATTGAAACCAAACGGGAGGTTTTGCGGACGATGCCCGGTAAAAGCACAGGTCTTCATTTTCTTTTTCATCTCCTGACTGTGTATTAGAGACTGTTTCTATGTCTCTAATACATAGTATAGCACGGAGATATGAAATATTCTGTCGAAATAAGGGAAGAAAAAAGGCTGCGTGATAAAATCACACAGCCCATGACGGATTCAGCCATTATCTGCCGTTTCCTGCTGAATCATCAGCTCAACCATCTGCAAAATGCGCTTCTGCGCTTGCGGAGACAACGAAGCAAGTTTCTCCGAGAGTTCAGACGATTTATAGCTTGTCGAATGCTCCAGGACGTCACAGAAAATCGCGTCTGCCGAAACCTCAAGCCCATTGAGAAGAATGATCAATTTCTCACAGCGAGGAAACGACATACCACGTTCAACCGTAGAAATATAATTTGCAGTCAGCCCGGTCTTTTCCGCAAGCTCTTCTTGCGAGATTCCGAGGCGTTCCCGGCATTGTTTTACTCGTTTACCTATTCGTTTGTCAATCATAGCGGGTACCTACACCTTTTCTATAACGCTTATAACAATTATATGGGTTAGAGGCATAGTTATACAGAAACGCTAATAGCGGCACTATGGATTAACGTGTGATTTTCGACGATATTTACAGAAAAGATACAAAAAAGAGCCTCTGCCGATACCCAAAACGGGCATCGACAGAGGCTCTTGATTCGTTTTCCGGGCATTCAAACAAGTGCCGAAATCGACACTTATTTCCGCGCTAA
>OJRG01000582.1_pt1 | contig 18778 bp, 12 predicted proteins | sample 1599121 | NCBI WGS metagenome assembly OJRG01 (sample SAMN03922528, study PRJEB24848) | human gut metagenome | isolation source: stool sample | host: Homo sapiens | place: Germany | collected 2010-05
TCCTGTCCGGTATCTTGAAATGCCCATGCTGCGGAAAGAGTATGTACGGCAATATTGCCAAGGCTCATAGCAAGGACAAGAAAACACGGTATTATTACTACTGCAAAAATACGGTTACGCCGACGGGACATGAGTGCAGCTTCCGGCTGAATATCGAGCAGACGGAAATCAACAAATTTGTGGCGAAGGTCATCTCCGCTATGGTCAGCAATCCCCGATTTATAGAAGCAATTCAAGCGAAAATTGGAACGGCGGTTGATACAGAGGATATGGAAAAGCAGATCGCCGTTCTGCAAGGACAGCTAAAGCAAGCCTTTGGAACGAAAAGCCGCTTGGAGCGTCAGATGGATACTTTGGACATCAACGATGCCCACTATGACAGAAAAATTTTGGATTTGCAGCGCCGATATGATGAACAGTATGATACGGTAGAAGAAATCGAAGTTCAGATTGGCGAATTGCAAAGTCAGATACGCAGCATCCAGCAGGAGAAAATCTCCGGCGATAACATTTATCGGCTCTTACTGGCATTTGATGAAGTCTACCATTCCGCAACGGAAGCAGAACAGAAAGAGTTTATGAAAGCCTTTATCGAGCGAATTGAGATGTTCCCGGAAAAGAGAAAAGACGGAAGCTGGATAAAGAAGATTGTATTCAATTTCCCTGTGCCTGTTGATGGCGAGGAAGTGAAAGAACTTCCCTTGGAAACTGAAACAACATTCGAGACGGTGGCGCGGCTGGAGAAGCGGGAAAAGTGAACATCCGTCATATACGGCAGGAGCGCGGCGCGGAAGGGTGCAGCGTTCCTGCTTTTCGCGGGCCGGGAAGGGGGCGCTCTTGCTTTTTGCGGGGGCGGACGGTATAATAGCCCTGTATCTGCCGCTGTGCGGCGGCGGCCGCCGGGGGGCGCGCCGCGCCGGGGGCCTGCGGGCCGGGAAAGCAGGGCGGCACAAGGGGGAAACAGAGTATGCTGACGAAGGAAGTGCTCATCAACTCGCTGCGGCCCTACTGCAGCATCATCATGGAATACGACCGGCGGAGCGGGCGGCTCTGCATACACTGGGGCAACGCGCTGACGGACGGCGTGCGGCAGCGCTGGCTCATGCCGGCGCAGCTGCGGGAGGAGATCCGCCGCAGCGGCACCGCCGTCTCCGAGGAGGCGGCGATGTGGTACCGGTACCTCAACGCAGGGTATTTGCAGGGCTTCTTCCGGCGGGGCGCGGAGAGCGAGGAGTTCCGGATGGAATTTCAGACCAGCGACCGGCAGATGAAGCGGTACGACATCCGCGTCGAGAAGCTGGACGCGGACACGCTGCTGATCTCCGGGCGGGTCGTGCGGGAGGACGGCGTGGACGCGCTGACCGGCGTGTACAGCCGCAGCTACTACGAGATGCATATGAAGGCCGGGGCCGTACGGGGCGGCGTGGCCATCATCGATCTGGACGATCTGAAGCTGTGCAACGACACTTACGGCCACGACGGCGGCGACAAGCTCCTGACGGCCGCGGCGCAGGTGATGCAGGACGCGGCCGGGATGGACGGCCAGGTGGTGCGCTACGGCGGCGACGAGTTCCTTCTGCTGCTGCCGGGGGTGGGAGAGAACGACTTCCCGGCGGTGCTGGAGGATGTCCGGGCGCGGATAGCGGCGCTGCGGCTGCCGGAGCAGTCCGGCCTGCGGCTGACGGCCAGCATCGGCGGCGTCATGGCCCGGGACGAGACAGTGGCCGACGCCGTGCTGCGGGCCGACCGGCTGATGTACCGGGCCAAGCAGCGGAAGGACTGCGTCATTCTGGAGGGACAGGCGGCGGACGACAGTGCGCCGGAGGAGCAGGCCCCGCTGCTGCTGGTGGTGGACGACGCGCCGCTGAACCGGGAGCTGCTGATGGCCATGCTGGGAGACGAATACCGGTATCTGGAGGCGTCCGACGGCGCGGCGTGCCTGGAGCTGCTGGAGCAGTACGGCACGGGCATCGAGATGGTGCTGCTGGATATGGTCATGCCGGGGATGGACGGCATCCGGGTGCTGGAGGAGATGAACCGGCGGCATTATATCGAGGACATACCGGTGGTGCTGGTGACGGCGGACGATTCCGGCCAGTACATCCGGCGGGCCTATGAGCTGGGGGTGGCGGACTACATCAGCCGTCCCTTTGACGCGCAGGTGGTGTACCGGCGGGTGACGAATACCGTCCGGCTCTATGCGCGGCAGCGGCGGCTCAGCGCCATGCTGGCGCGGAGCACCCAATGGCAGAGGAGGAGGGAACAGGTGATGATAGACGTGCTGGGGCGGATCGTGGGCTTCCGCAGCGGCGAGAGCGCCGAGCATGTGCGGCATGTGAACCAGCTGACGCCGGAGGAGTTCGAGGCGGTAAAGCAGCACACGGTCATCGGCGAGGAGCTGCTGCGGGGCATGCGGGAGTACCGGGGCGAGCCGCTGCTGGAGACGGCGGCGGAGATCTGCCGCTGGCACCACGAGCGGTACGACGGCGGCGGCTATCCCGACGGGCTGAAGGGGGACGACATCCCCATCTCGGCGCAGGTGGTATCGCTGGCCGATGTGTACGACGCGCTGGTGAGCCGGCGGGTATACAAGGACGCCTACACGCCGGAGCAGGCCATGGAGATGATCCGGGACGGCCAGTGCGGCGTGTTCAATCCGGTGCTGGTGCAGTGCCTGACGGACATACAGGACGCGCTGCGCACCGAGGTATACGCCGGGAACGGGCAGCCGGCCAGCTGAAAAAAGAGGTGAGGGGAAACGACACTGAGGGAATTTTACGCCGGGATCGGTTCGGACGGCGCACAGGCCATGGCGCGATTGGGCGGCGAGCCCATGGCCTCGCGGTTCATCCGGCGCTTCGCGTCGGATGGCAGCTATGACGCGCTGACAGCGGCGCTTCGCGCCGGTCAGGGGCAGGAGGCCTTCCGGGCGGCCCACACCTTAAAGGGCGTTGCGGCCAATCTGGGGCTGGAGCGGCTGTGCGCGGCGGCATCCGCGCTGACGGAGGCGCTGCGGAGCGGCGCTATCACCCCGGAGACGGCGGGGCTGGCGGAAACGGTGGCCGCACAGTACGCGCAGGTGATGGCGGACATCGCGGAGCTGGAAGATGATGGAAAAGCGGCGGCGGAAAGATAAGAAAAATGGCAAACCAATGTAAAAAATGTAAGAAATCCGACAAAAAAACTTTACAGAACCGGCAGAAAGTGGTACGATAGACAGTACAAATTCAAACGGATTTTTGGCAAAGCGGGTGAAAGCCCGCGACGCAAAGCTAAGGTGTCTAAACGAAGTATATTCGCATGATCGACCGGCTGCAAGCAGTACGCAGAACGTGTGATGGTGCAGCCGGTCTTTTTGTTTTTTCGCAAAGTGAAAGGAAGGTATACGCATGAAGAAAAACGCGGGAAGCGTGGCTCTCACAGTGGCCGGCGCGGTGCTGTGCGCTGTGTTTTCGTTTTTGCTGGTATGCAATGTGACCATCATTGTCAAGGGGACGCTGCACCCGGAGACGCCGCCCACGGTGCTGGGCGTGGCCCCGATGGTGGTGCTGTCCGGCTCCATGAGCGGCACGGCGGAGGATCACATTGAGGTGGGCGACCTGATCTTTACCACCAAGCCTGATACGGAGGCGTTGCAGGTGGGCGACGTGGTGGCCTTCAAGGACGGGAACGTGGTGGTGACCCACCGTATCGTGGCCGTCACAGCGGACGAGAGCGGCAAAAAGCAGTTCATCACCAAGGGCGACGCCAACAACACGGAGGATCCGGCCATCTACCCCGACAGTGTTATCGGCGTGTACAGGGGGCGCATCCCCAAGCTGGGCGACTTTGCCCTGTTCCTGCAGAAGCCGCTGGGCATGGCGGTGTTCATCGGTATCCCGGTGTGCGTCTTTGTCATCGGAGATGTGATACGCCGGCGGAAGCAGGCGCAGCACAGCGACGAGGAGACGGCCCGCCTGCGGGAGGAGCTGGAGCGGCTGAAGGCCGCGTCCGGCAGCGGCGCGGCGCCGCAGTAAAAAACCGTGTAGCCCTGCGGCCGCCGGAAAAGGGACGGCAGGCGCAGTGACATACAAATTTCAAAGCGGAGAGCGGCGGGAGACCGCTTTCCCGAATCACTGAGGAGGAGTTCCATTATGACCAAGAAGAAAAACGTACTGATGAGAAGCGCCGGCTTGCTGCTGGCGCTGGTGCTGGTGACGTCCTGCTTCGTGGGCAGCACGTTCGCCAAGTACACCACGGCAGCCGACGCAACGGAGAGCGCCCGTGTGGCCAAGTTCGGCGTGACGCTGAATGCCAATGCGGGTAAGATGTTCAGCAAGACCTACACCAAGACGGACACCAGCTTCACGCTGGCGGAGAACACCGTGGTGTCCAGCGACGAGAGCAAGCTGGTGGCCCCCGGCACCGACGGCAGGATGGCGGAGTTCGGCATGACCGGCAAGCCGGAGGTGGCCGTCCGTGTGAGCTACGAGGTGAAGCAGTTTGAACTGACCAACTGGACGACCAACGGCACTGACGAGTACTGTCCGCTGGTGTTCACCGTGAACGGCGTGGAGTATAAGATCGGCAACACGGGCATCACCAACGTGGCTCAGCTGCAGACTGCCGTGAAGAACGCCATCAACGCCTACACCAAGGACTACGAGGCCAACCAGGATCTGAGCGGCAAGACCGCCGACAACCTGCAGATCGCGTGGAAGTGGGCGTTTGAGGATACGGCCGTGGGTGCGTATCAGACCGACGCCAAGGATACCGCGCTGGGCAACCGCGCCGCAAACAACGTGGCGGATGCCGGCAAGATCGACTTCGCCGTGACCATGACCGTCACCCAGATCGACTGATCCAAGCAGATACAGCGCTATGCTGTCCGCCGGAGGGGGCATCCCGCACGGGGGCTTCCTCCGGCGTATACGCAGGCGGCCCGGCGGACGGGCCTTCGGCGTATGCGCCTACGGGCACAGAAAGGAGAATTACCGTGAAAAACAGAAAGAACAGTACGCTCCGCATCGCGGGAGGACTGCTGGCGCTGGTCATGGTCACGTCCTGCTTCGTGGGCGGGACATTCGCCAAATATACCACCGCCGCCGACGCAACGGAGAGCGCCCGTGTGGCCAAGTTCGGCGTGGAGGTCAGCATCAGCGGCGGGGCGTTTAAAACCAGCTACAATAAGGACAGCGCCACCAGCATTGCCGAAACCGTGGTATCCAGCAACGGCGACAAGCTGGCGGCACCGGGCACGCAGGACGAGAACGCCGTGACCTTCACCATCAAGGGCGCGCCCGAGACGGCGGTGCGGGTCCAGGTGGGTATGGACGATATGCAGGACATCGTGCTGAAGAAGGGCGACTATCGGGATTATACCAAGGCACCGTATAACGGCACATTCCAGGTGCCGACGGACTATCACCCCATTGCCTTTTATCTGAAAAAGGGCGATCAGGTTGTGGTGGCGGGCACACTGGACGACATCAACGGTTATCTGCGCAGCGCGTATGTGTCCGGCGATTATCAGGCCAACACAAATCTGGGCACGGAACTGTGCTCCAGAGGCGGCTATCCCACATCAGGAGGCGGCTACAGCAGCAACAGCACGGATACCACCGGCGTCTATACGCTGTACTGGCATTGGGTCTATGAGCACAACAATGCGTACTTTACGGGCGGTGACGCGGCGGATACTCTGCTGGGCAATCTGGCGGCGGACGCCGTCACCTATGCGGCTGGCGGTAAATGGAACCAGACAGCCGGAGCGTTCGGCGACATGACGGCCACCGACTACAACACCAATGTGGCGTTCAAGCTGACCATCTCCGTGACCCAGATCGACTGATCGAGACTCTATTCCCCCCCCCTTTACAATAGAGACGTACACACCCCCCACCGAGGGGCGCTGCCCCGTGGCAGCGCCTCCCGGCGTGTACGCAGGCGGCCCGGCGGACGGGCCTTCGGCGTATGCGCCGGTGCAAGACCAGCGGAAAGAGGAGAGCCATCCTATGCGCAGTTCCAAGATAAACAGAACGCGGCTGAGAACCGCTGTGCTTATATTGTTCCTGCTTCAGACGTTCATGCTTCCCGCTGCCATCGGAGTTACCTACGCATCCCGCAGCCTGAAGCCTGAGCATATCCTCACTTATAGCGCCGGAAGGCTGGTATGGGACGCGGGAACGGATACCGACAGCAGCGGCGCGGCGCGGCTGCGGCTGTTCGACACGGCGTACAGCCATGTGGACAGCGGCGACGGCGCGGAGGTAGTGGCTCCCGGCACCGAGGGCCACAGTCTGGTGCGGCTGAAGAACGACGGCGGCAGCGCCGTGACCTATACGGCGGTGCTGTACCGCATCCGGACGGAGAACGTGCCGGTGCAGGCGGCGCTGGAGGGCGAGGGATTCGCCGATACGGAGCAGTACGCCATGCCGGAGAACGCGGCGCGGGAGAATGTGCTGCGGGCCGTGACGGGCAAGGTGGAGGCCGGACGGATACAGGATTTCGACATCCGGTGGCTGTGGCGGTTCGACGACGGCCCGGTGCAGGATCAGGCGGACACGGCGCTGGGCGACAGCGCGGCGGCGGGCCGGGCGGCCCGGGTGACGCTGGGGTTCTATCTGGTGGTGTCGGAGGAGCCGGGACAGTGGATACGGCCCGATGAGTACAAGACGGGGGACGGCTTCCCGCTGGGCTGGTATGTGGGCATGATGGCCGTTACCGGCGGAGCGCTGGCGGTGCTGGGCACCGGAGGAAGGAGACGCAGAGGCGATGAAGATGAGAAGGGCGGCCAGACTGGCCGGTAAAATAGGCGGCGGCGTGGTGACGGCGGCGCTGGCGGTGCTGCTGGCGGCGAACCTCTATGTGCTGGCGGCGCAGCGGCTTGGCGTGAAGGAACCGGCGGTGCTGGGGCTGCGCAGCGCCGTGGTGCTGACGGGCAGCATGTCCGGCGCCATCGAGCCGGACGATCTGGTGGTGACACACGCGGAGACGGCCTACGCCGCCGGGGACATCATCATGTTCCGCAGCGGCGGCCATACGGTGACGCACCGCATCACGGCGGTGACGGAGGAGGGCTACCGCACCAAGGGCGACGCCAACAACACGGAGGACGCCGCCGTGACGCCGCCAGAGGACGTGCTGGGACGGGTGATCGCGGTGATCCCCGGCGCAGGCGGCGCGGTGCGGTTTTTGCGGACGCCGCTGGGCATGCTGTGCCTTGTGCTGGTGCTGCCGCTGGCCATACGGCTGCCGGAGATGCTGGGACGGCGCAGAGTCAAGGAAGCGTAAGACGGAAGGGAGGATATGGCCTGTGGACGAACAGAAGAAAAAGAAGCGGGTGCGCCTGCCGCTGCGGGCGTACCTCCTGTATCTGCTGGTGGTCACGTTCGCACTGACGGGCGTGACGTTTTCCCGTTATGTGGTCTCCTCCGACTGGGGCGACGGGGCCCGTGTGGCGTCCATCCGGCAGCTGACGGTGACGGAGACGGGCGACGTACCGGCGGAGGGCGGCAAGTGGCTGCTGGCGCCGGGGGTGGACGTTACCAAGAACGCCGTGGTGGCGCTGGAGAGCAGCGAGGTGGCCTGCTATGTGTTCGCGGAGGTGCAGACCGGCGGGTGGCAGCGCAGCGGCACCCACAGCTACGCCATAGAGGACGGCGCGGGCAAGGTGCTGTCGGCATGGCGCGTGGAGACGGCGTGGCAGTTTCTGTCCGGCGGAACGGACAGCGCCGTGTACTATCAGCTGGTACCGGCCAACACGGCGTTTTCCGCCGCGGTGCTGGGGGACGGCGGACGCATCACGGTCAGCGCCGATATGACGGCCAGCCGTTTAAAGGCGCTGGCGGCGGGGCTGCGCATCGACATCCACGCCGCCGCCGTGCAGTATCCGGGGACGGACGGCATCGCCCGGGCCCAGGCGGCGTGGGACGCGGTGCGCACCGCGTCATAGGACGACAGGGGGACGCGAGATGGAGCGCAGATATAACGGAAAAGGAACGGGCCGGCGGCTGGTATCACTGCTGCTGTGCCTTGTGATGGCGGCGCAGCTGCTGCCGGTGACGACGGCGGCGGAGGAAACGGCGGCGCTGGCGGTATCGGTGACGCAGAATGGCCGCGCCGTGGAGCAGATAACCGTCAGTCAGGCGGAGAACGCCGCGGCGGAGGCGGTATGCACCGCGGAGAATGCCGCCGTGCAGTGGCAGATCCTGACCGAGGCGGGCTGGGTGGACATCTACGGCGCGGACGATACGGCGCTGACGGTGTCCTACGCACTGGTGCGGGAGACACTCAGCGGCGCCGGGGACGCCTATGTGCGGTGCAGGGCCGAGGCGGACGGGGAGACGGCCGTCTCCGACCCGGTATGCGTCACGGCGGCGCACGCCGTACCGGTGACGCAGGCGGAGGTGACGGCCTACGAGACGGCGCAGGCCCAGGAGCGGGCCGCGCAGCTGGCGGAGACGGCGGCGGACGCGAAAAGGGCGGCCCGCCGGGCCAGACGCAGCGCCCATACCAGCGAGTATGTCCAGATATCCATCAACTATCTGGACGCGGGGACGGGGCTGCCCGTGTATACGGGCTTCAGCGCCCAGATCGAGCGGGGCACGGCGTACAGCAATACGGTGATCTCCCCCACCTATCTGGGCTACGCGCCGTACTACAACGCGGCGCAGCCGGACATCACCGTGCCGGCGCAGGGCGAGGTGGACGCGCCGGACAAAGCGGACAGCATCGTGCTGGCGGTGACGGAGGACTACGACAGGGCCGCGTATGTGGTGAACGTGTACTACAAGGCCATCGACGTGCCCTACGCGGCGCGGTTCTATTTCCAGAACATCCACGACGATTTTTACACGGAGGACGTGTCGCTGTACCAGCAGCGCACCGCCCGCACCGGCACCATCATCACCAATGAGATGCTGGCGGCGGACGCGGCCCACTCCGTGGGCTTCAACAAGCTGTACCACTATCCCGAGGCGGTGGCGGCGGACGGCTCCACCGTGTTTGAGTGCTACTACGACCGGAATTATCACCTCATCAAGTTCGACATCAACGGCGGCTACGGCACGGAGCCGGTGTACGCACGGTACGGCACACCGTTTCTGGTGAACGAGCCTACCCGCCACGGCTATGTGTTCGGCGGCTGGGATCTGGTGGAGGAGAACGGGAAGGGCGACGGCAGGGCGGACACGCTGCCCGCCGCCATCCCCGACGAGAATCTGAGCTACATCGCCATCTGGACGCAGGCGGAGACGACCTATACCAAGGTGTACTGGCTGCAGAACGCCGACGATGACAGGTACAGCTATGTGGGCGCGGAGAGCGTGGGCGCCATCTCCGGCGAGACGGTCAGCGGCGGCGACGATCTGACGGCCACCACCGCCCTGTGCCATCTGGAGAACGATGAAAGCCACACCCACAGCAGCGATTGCTATGCCCAGAGCTTCCGGCAGTATGTGTACAGCCACGCGGACAAGGATGTGCTGGTGGAGGGCGACGGCTCCACTGTGGTCAACGTCTACTACACCCGGCGGGTGTACACCATGCGGTTCTTCTACGCGCAAGAGAGGGAGAACGGCGGCGATCCGAAATACTACATCGTGGGCGGCAGCACCTACAGGTTCGGCCATCAGAATGACGGCATGGACGGGCGGAGCAACCAGAATGGGCGTCCGACGAAGAACGGCGCCGTGGTGAACGACGTGACATCCCTGCTGGAGAATGTCGCCAGCAGCCACTGGGGCGAGGTGCCGGCACTGCCGGAGATCAACGCGCCGGCAGGCGTGACGTACACCACCGGCACGCTGCCGGAGAGCGGCTACAACGAGAAGGAACACAAGTTCTATTACTTTGAATTCGATGCGCGGTACGGCGCAGACCTGTCGGTGCTGTGGCCCAGCGAGGTGTTCGATAAGGTGGAGGTGTCCGGCGCCCACACCAGCAACGAGGCCAAGGATCACATGGACGAGGGGCAGTGGGGCAACTACGCCTATTTCGCCGGGTGGAACGGCGAGTACAACATCCAGTACAACTGGACGAACCCCAACGCCACCATCAAGTGCTATTATCCCATTCTGGACGAGCAGCTGGTGTATAAGGACAGCTTTGTTACGGATGAGCGGTTCGCAGACCGGCAGGATCCCGATGATATGAACTTCCTGGCCTTCTTCGACAACGGCGCGGACATCAGCTGGAGCAATCCCCGGCAGTGGATCTACAAGCTGTATGTGGAGACGCCGGCGGGCCAAGAGGGAAACAGGATATTCAACGGCGTGTCCTACGACCTGTACCGCACCGTGTACGCCGCCGATAACAACAAAACGATCGCGGACCAGACCCGGCCGGGCCTGCCGGGCTTCGTCAGCGCAGGCGAGCGCGACGCGGGGTGGCTGCAGGAGGACAACGGTACGCTGGACGACGGGCGGCTGAGCTATACCGCCAACCTGTTCTACAAGCGGCAGAGCTACAATCTGGCGCTGCACAATTACAGCGGGGCCGAGGATTACGACGTGCCCTTTGAGGGAGGCATCGACGCCTATATCCGGGAGGCCACCGGCAACGAGGCGGGCATCCCACCCTATCCGGCCACGCTGGAGAAGGACGCCTATACCTTCGGCGGCTGGTACACCAGCCCCGGCTGCTATGACGGCAGCGAATATGTGCCGGGCAGCACCATGCCCGCCGCTCACCTGGTACTGTACGCCAAGTGGGCGCCGGTGCAGCATGACGTGCGGTTCTTCCGCACCTACGACGACATGCTGGCCTATGAGGCGGGGGACACCTCCGTGGAGGTGCTGCACGACCTGAAGGTGGATCACGGCGCGCTGGCGGAGGACGTGGTGACGCCGGAGGATACCAGCGGCCACGACTACGTCTTCGGCGGCTGGTTCTACATGAGGAGCCACAAGAAAACGGCCTATACACCGCTGGATATGCCCATCGTCCGGGACATGAACGTGTTTGCGGACTGGGGCACCCACTCGGCGCAGCCGTTCATCATCCACTACGTCACGCTGGAGGCGGAGACGGACGCCGCGTGGACGGCGGCGGCCCGGGCCGCCGCGCTGTACAACCCCCGGGACAACACGGCCTATACGGCCAGCAGCGGCGGCGAGACGCGGCGCTACGTCTATCTGGCGGAGGACGGCGGGTTCCACCGGACGGTGGCCGACGATTCCGTCGGCTATGCGTTCCAGGGGACTACCCGGACGTTTATCCCCAAGGCAGGCGCGCCCCTTAACCAGCTGTACGACGACTACAACAGAGGGTACTATCCCACACTGGCCAGCCACTCCGCCACCATCCAGTACGAGGACGACAAGAGCGATCCCACGGCGAACGTGTTCACGTTCACCTACGTTCACGCGGAGAATATCGGCTACACCGTGGAGTACCGGTACCTCAGCGACGACCGGCTCATCCCGGACGCGCCCCGCGGCGGCACCGTGGAAAAGACCACGCAGATGACGGTGGTGACGGAGCGGTTCGCCGTGATCGCCAACTACATGCCGGATGCATTCTACAAGCGGCTGGTGCTGGCGGTGGAGAAGGACGAGAACGGCAAGTATGTAGGCTCCAAGGACAACGTGGTGACATTCTACTACACGCCGGACGTGCAGAACGCCTACTACGCGGTGCACCACATGCTGCAGGATCTGGACGCGGTGGGGGATGCCCTGACGCCGGACGGAAACGGCGGCTACGTCAACTACACCGAGGCGTCGTTCCACACGGAGGGCATCGGCGCGGTGGGCAGCACACAGACCATCCGGCCCCAGACCTTCAGCGGCTTCACGCCGCTGACCACCGGCGTGGCGGCGGCGGGCGGCGGCACGGAGCAGGTGACGCAGGGCGCGGACGGCTTTACGTTTACCATCAGCGCCGACGGCGCGGAGCTGTATGTGTTCTATGTCCGGAACACCCAGAGCTACCGGGTGTACCATCTGACCTACGGCACGGACATCAGCGATCTGGCCGGCCTGACCTACGACCCGGACGACGCGGCCCACAAAAACGGGGTGCTGCTGCCGGTGGAGACGGGCAAGGGGCGCTACGGCACGGTGGTGACGGCGCGGGCCGGGGAGATCGACGGCATGAGCTGCGTGTCGGCGGCGGAGCAGCGCATCAGCCTGCGGCCGCAGGACGAGCAGAACTACATTATTTTCTACTACGAGACGAAGCAGTACACCGTGGAGTACAGCGTGTGGCCCTTCGGCGGCGGCACGGTGAGCCGCACCATCGAGGTGGTCAGCGGTACGACGGAGCTTGTCGGTTCCACGGCGGCGGCGGAGCCGGGATACTCGTTCCAGGGATGGTATCTGGACGAGGCCTGCACCGTACCGGCGCCGGAGAGCATGGCGGCGGTGACGGGGGCGTCCATCCGGCCCAAGCGGGACGGACTGCTGACCAATCCCAACAAAAACGTGTTCTACGCCAAGTTTATGCCCGCCTTCGGCGACCTGACCATCACCCGCGCCAACGGCACGGACGATGAGGGCGCGGGGACGCAGGTGTTCGTATACAGGATCACGGCGGCGGACGACGCGGACATGGTGACGTATGTGACCGTCACCGGCAACGGCAGCGCGGTGATCCGGGGCCTGCCGTGCCGCCGCTACATCGTGGAGCAGGCGGCGGACTGGTCATGGCGGTACGCCGACGCGGCGCAGACCGTAGAGGTCACGGAGGACGGCGCGTCCGCCGTGTTCGACGGCGACGCGGTGCGGGACCAATGGCTCAGCGGCAGCAGCGATGCCGTGTGCAACAGAAAGGGGTGAGGCGGTGAAGGCCAACAGAAAACGGATACTGCTGCTGGCGGCCGCGGCCGCAGCCGTGGCGGCGGTGGGCGTGACCATGGCGTTCATGTTCCGGAAGGCCGACGCGGAGAACCGGTTTGAGCCGGCGGTTGTCACCTGTACGGTACACGAGCAGCTGAATGACGATACGTTCACCGCCGGTACCCACACCGGCGATGTGAAGTCCAATATCCGGGTGGAGAACACCGGTACCTATCCCGCCTATGTGCGGGTGCGGCTGGTGGGCCGGTGGGTGAACGGGGCCGGCGAGACGGTGGGCGGCGTGCCCTCCCGGCTGCCGGCGGTGAAGCTGCTGGGCGGCTGGCTGGCCGGAAGCGGCGATACCTACTATTACACCACGGCGATGGCACCTGGGGACATGACCGGCGTGCTGTGCGAGCCCATGGTGCTGGAGACGGGCACGGGGCTGGACGGCAGCACCAGCTATCAGGTGGTGGAGGTGTTCGCCGAGGCCATACAGGCCGCGCCGGAGGAGGCGGTGTCCGCCGCGTGGGGCGTGACCGTCACGGACGGCGTCATCACGGCGGTGCAATAACGAAGAAAATGGCGGGCGCCGTAAGGCACCCGCCATTTCTGCATAAAAAAAGCGCCCGAAGGCGCAGACAGGACTTGACAGCGCTTCCGGATTTTGATATAATAAAGCGCTTATATTGGGAGGATGGACGCAAACACACCCCCACTTTCATCTGACCACAGTATACCATCTCCGGCGGCGGAATACAAGGGTGTTGGCGTAAAAAACGTCAACAAGCCCGTGCGTGTCGCTGCGGGAGCAGACCCATAGGGGCCGGGCCGGGCTTATTGGCGAGAGCCGGACGCGGCCGGAAAAGAAGTAACGAATAGAAAGGCGTGATCGTTGAATGGCCAAGGACAAGTACTACGGCAAGACCCTGCGCAAGAATTTTGCCCGCCACGAAGAGGTCATGGCAATGCCCAACCTGCTGGAGATCCAGAAGAAGTCCTATAAGTGGTTCCTGGATACCGGCCTGCGGGAGGTCTTTGCCGACGTGGCTTCCATCACGGACTATGCCGGCAATCTGGAGCTGAGCTTCATTGATTACAGCATGGACGAGAAGCCCAAGTACGACGTGGAGGAGTGCAAGGCGCGGGACGCCACCTATGCCGCCCCCATGAAGGTGCGGGTGCGCCTGCACAACAAGGAGACGGGCGAGATCAAGGAGCAGGAGATCTTCATGGGAGATTTCCCGCTGATGACCCATGGCGGCACCTTCGTCATCAACGGCGCGGAGCGCGTGGTGGTCAGCCAGATCGTCCGCTCCCCCGGCGTGTACTACGGCAAGGAGATCGACCTCAAGACCGACCTGCCCCTGCTGACCAGCACCGTGATCCCCTACCGGGGCGCGTGGCTGGAGTATGAGACGGACACCAGCGAGGTGTTCTGGGTGCGCATCGACAAGAACCGCAAGCTGCCCATCACCTGCCTGATCCGCGCCCTGGGCCTGCGGACGGACGCCGAGATCCTGGAGCGCTTCGGCGATGACCGCCGCATCGTGGCCACGCTGGAGAAGGATACCTGCAAGACCTACGAGGAGGCGCTGCTGGAGATCTACCGCAAGCTGCGTCCCGGCGAGCCCCCCACGGTGGATTCCGCGGAGACGCTGCTGCAGGGTCTGTTCTTTGATCCCCGCCGCTACGACCTGTCCATGGTGGGCCGGTACAAGTTCAACAAGAAGCTGACCATCTGGTCCCGCGCCAGGGGCCAGAAGCTGGCGCTGCCTGTTGCCGATCCCGCCACCGGCGAGATCCTGTTTGAGGACGGCCATGTGCTGACCGCCGCCGACTGCGCCCTGCTGGACGCCGTGGGCGTGTACGAGATCACCGTGGCGCTGGAGTCCGGCGAGACGCTGAAGATCTTCACCAACAAGATGTGCGACATGTCCCGCTATGTGGACTTCGATCCCCGGGAGAAGTGCGGCATCAAGGAGCGCGTCCGCTATGACGTGCTGCAGGAGCTGCTGGGCCAGTACAGCGGCGAGGAGCTGATCGCCCAGTGCCGCCTGCACGCCGATGATCTGGCGCCCAAGCACATCATCGTGGACGATATATTCGCGTCCATCAACTATATGAACGCGCTGGCCCACGGCCTTGTGACCAAGGACGATATCGACCATCTGGGCAACCGCCGCCTGCGCTGCGTGGGCGAGCTGCTGCAGAACCAGTTCCGCATCGGCTTTTCCCGTATGGAGCGGGTCATCCGCGAGCGCATGACCATCCAGGATCTGGATGTGGTGACGCCCCAGAGCCTCATTAACATCCGGCCCGTTACGGCGGCCATCAAGGAGTTCTTCGGCTCCAGCCCTCTGAGCCAGTTTATGGATCAGACCAACCCGCTGGCCGAGCTGACCCACAAGCGCCGTCTGTCCGCACTGGGCCCCGGCGGCCTGAGCCGCGAGCGCGCCAACATGGAAGTCCGAGACGTGCACTACTCCCACTATGGCCGTATGTGCCCCATCGAGACGCCTGAAGGCCCCAACATCGGCCTGATCTCCTATCTGGCCACCTACGCCCGCATCAACGAGTACGGCTTTATCGAGGCGCCGTTCCGCGCCGTGGATCACGAGACGTGCAGGGTCTCCGACGACATCACCTACATGACCGCCGACGTGGAGGATCAGTATGTGGTGGGGCAGGCGGCGGAGCCGGTGGACGAGAACGGATGCCTGACCCGTGAGCGTATCACCTGCCGCCACCGCGATGAGATCGTGGAGGTGCCCCGCAACAGCGTGGACTACATCGACGTGTCGCCCCGCATGATGGTGTCCATCGCCACGGCCATGATCCCCTTCCTGCCCAACGACGACGCCAACCGCGCCCTGATGGGCGCCAACATGCAGCGGCAGGCCGTGCCTCTGCTGAAACCGGAGGCCCCCATCGTGGGCACCGGTATGGAGCACAAGATCTGCCTGGACTCCGAGGTGGCCGTGCTGGCCGAGGGCGACGGCGTCGTGACCAAGGTAGACGCCACCAACGTGTCCGTCCGCTATGACAGCGGCGAGACCAAGGACTACAAGCTCATCAAGTTCCTGCGCTCCAACCACGGCACCTGCATCAACCAGAAGCCCATCGTCTCCGTGGGCGAGCGCGTCCACGGCGGCGACGATCCCACCGTGCTGGCCGACGGCCCCGCCACCGAGCAGGGCGAGATCGCGCTGGGCCGCAACATTCTGGTGGGCTTCATGACCTGGGAGGGCTACAACTACGAGGACGCCGTGCTGCTCAACGAGCGGCTGGTGAAGGAGGACGTGTACACGTCCATCCATATTGAGGAGTACGAGATCGACGCCCGCGACACCAAGCTGGGGCCCGAGGAGATCACCCGGGATATCTCCAACGTGGGCGAGGAGGCCCTGAAGGATCTGGACGAGCGCGGCATCATCCGCGTGGGCGCCGAAGTCCACGCCGGCGATATTCTGGTGGGCAAGGTCACGCCCAAGGGCGAGACGGATCTCACCGCCGAGGAGCGCCTGCTGCGCGCCATCTTCGGCGAGAAGGCCCGCGAAGTCCGCGATACCTCCCTGAAGGTGCCCCACGGCGAGAGCGGCATCGTGATTGATACCAAGGTATTTACCCGCGAGAACGGCGACGAGCTGAGCCCGGGCGTGAACCAGGTGGTGCGCGTCTATATCGCCCAGCGCCGCAAGATCCAGCCCGGCGACAAGATGGCCGGCCGCCACGGCAACAAGGGCGTCGTGTCCCGCGTGCTGCCCCAGGAGGATATGCCCTTCCTGCCCGACGGCACGCCGCTGGATATCGTGCTGAACCCCCTGGGCGTGCCCAGCCGTATGAACATCGGCCAGGTGCTGGAGGTTCATCTGGGCTACGCCGCCAAGACCCTGGGCTGGAAGGTGGCCACCCCCATCTTTGACGGCGCCACCGACAAGGATATCTCCGAGGCGCTGGCGCTGGCCGGTCTTGACCCCGAGGGCAAGAGCTGGCTGTACGACGGCCGTACCGGCGAGCGCTTCGACAATAAGGTGACGGTGGGCTATGTGTACTTCCTGAAGCTGCACCATCTGGTGGACGATAAGATCCACGCCCGTTCCACCGGCCCCTACTCTCTGGTGACCCAGCAGCCTCTGGGCGGCAAGGCCCAGTTCGGCGGCCAGCGCTTCGGCGAGATGGAGGTGTGGGCGCTGGAGGCTTACGGCGCGGCATACACCCTGCAGGAGATCCTCACCGTCAAGTCCGACGACGTGACGGGCCGTGTCCGCACCTACGAGTCCATCGTCAAGGGCCACAATGTTCCCACGCCGGGCGTGCCGGAATCCTTCAAGGTGCTGGTCAAGGAGCTGCAGTCCCTGTGTCTGGATATTCAGGTGCTGGATGCCGACGGCAACCAGATCGAGCTGAAGGAGGACGAGGACGCGCTGGATACCTTCAATCTGGCCCGCATGGATGCAGAGGACGAGCGGCAGAAGCGGTTCGCCGATGAGGACGAACTGGCCGACGCCGGATTTGATTACGTCGCTGACGAGGAAGTGGACGCTTCCTTCGATGACGCGGACGATGAGTTTTAAGGAAAAGGAGGAGCTGCATTATGAGTTACGCAACATTTGACGCCATCAAGATCGGCATCGCTTCTCCGGAGATGATCCGCGAGTGGTCCTACGGCGAGGTGAAAAAGCCGGAGACCATCAACTACCGCACGCTGAAGCCGGAACGGGACGGCCTGTTCTGCGAGCGCATTTTCGGGCCGACGAAGGACTGGGAGTGCCACTGCGGTAAATATAAGAAGATCCGCTACAAGGGCAAGATCTGTGACCGCTGCGGCGTGGAGGTCACCCGTGCCAAGGTGCGCCGCGAGCGCATGGGCCATATCGAGCTGGCCACCCCTGTCAGCCACATCTGGTATTTCAAGGGCATCCCCTCCCGCATGGGCCTGCTGCTGGATATCAGCCCCCGCATTCTGGAGAAGGTGCTGTACTTCGCCGCCTATATCGTTACCGACCCCGGCGAGACGCCCCTCATTAAGAACCAGATCCTGTCCGAGAAGGAATACCGCGATATGCGGGAGAAGTACGAGGACGATTTCGACGCCGGCATGGGCGCCGAGGCCGTGAAGAAGCTGCTGCAGCAGATCGATCTGGAGCAGCTGAGCGAGCAGCTCCATGCGGAGCTGAAGACCACCTCCGGCCAGAAGAAGGCCCGCATCGTCAAGCGTCTGGAGGTGGTGGACGCCTTCCGCCTGTCCGGCAACAAGCCGGAGTGGATGATCATTGACATTCTGCCGGTCATCCCGCCGGAGATCCGGCCCATGGTACAGCTGGACGGCGGCCGCTTCGCCACGTCCGACCTGAACGACCTGTACCGCCGTGTCATCAACCGCAACAACCGCCTGAAGCGCCTGATGGAGCTGAACGCCCCCGACATCATCGTCCGCAATGAGAAGCGCATGCTGCAGGAGGCGGTGGACGCCCTCATCGACAACGGCCGCCGCGGCCGTCCCGTCACCGGCGCCAACAACCGCGCACTCAAGTCCCTCAGCGATATGCTGAAGGGCAAGCAGGGCCGCTTCCGCCAGAACCTGCTGGGCAAGCGCGTGGACTACTCCGGCCGTTCCGTTATCTGCGTCGGCCCCGAGCTGAAGATCTATCAGTGCGGCGTGCCCAAGGAGATGGCGCTGGAGCTGTTCCGCCCCTTCATCATGAAGAAGCTGGTGGAGGACGGCTCCGCCAACAACATCAAGTCCGCCAAAAAGATGGTGGACAAGGGCCGCACCGAGGTGTGGGACGCGCTGGACGAGATCATCAAGGATCATCCCGTCATGCTCAACCGTGCGCCTACCCTGCACCGTCTGGGCATCCAGGCCTTTGAGCCGGTGCTGGTGGAGGGCCGCGCCCTGAAGCTGCACCCCCTGAACTGCACGGCCTTCAACGCCGACTTCGACGGCGACCAGATGGCCATTCACGTCCCCCTGTCCGCCGAGGCCCAGGCCGAGGCCCGCATCCTCATGCTCTCCG
>OJRG01000586.1_pt1 | contig 18659 bp, 19 predicted proteins | sample 1599121 | NCBI WGS metagenome assembly OJRG01 (sample SAMN03922528, study PRJEB24848) | human gut metagenome | isolation source: stool sample | host: Homo sapiens | place: Germany | collected 2010-05
TTCCCGAAAGTGAAGTCAAGATAGGACATAAGACAGGAACTTCCGATAAGAATGACCGGGGAGAATACATTGGCATCAATGACATTGGCTTTGTAATTCTACCTGATGGAAGCCGATACGTAGTAGCTGTATTTGTCAAAGACTCAAAAGAAAATATGGAAACGAATGCTAAAATAATCTCTGATATTTCGGCTGCTGTTTACCGATATGCCGGGAATCGTTAAAATAGTGCTGTTTTGCACTATCTATAAAGACAAGAATGTTATAAATATAATATTATGGATTATCACATCATTAAAATATCTAGAAATAAAAAGCAATATCTGGACTTATTATTGCTTGGGGATGAACAGGAAACAATGATAGACCGGTATCTGGAGCGTGGTGACTTGTTTGTATTGGAAGATAATGGAATAAAAGCCGTGGGCGTTGTAACAAAAGAAGGTCCGGAAATTTGTGAATTGAAGAATATAGCGGTTACCCCTATTGCCCAGCGACAAGGATATGGAAGAAAACTAATAAACTACCTGATAAATCATTATTCAAAAGAATATACTCAGATGATAGTGGGAACAGGAGACGTTCCCGGTGTTCTTGCATTTTATAAAAGTTGCGGCTTTGAATATTCTCATTGTATAAAAGGTTTTTTCACGGAGAACTACGATCATCCTATCATTGACAATGGGGTTTTACTAAAAGATATGATTTATTTGAAACGTAAAATAGGTTTTTAAAAGAGTGGAAATTGCTGGATAGAACATTATTTCGCTCCTCAAGCTAAAGCCGAGGAAATATTCAGAAGAAAACATGCAGGAAGCAGAATCGTAGAAGAATTGATAACATCCAATCATCGTGAGGCTGAGCTATATAGTAAGTATAAAGCATATTATGGCTATGCATTCTTTATCTGCAAAAAAAGGATTCTCACTGAGAAGGTGAGCGAATGACGATACACCTTCTTTTTCTTTACTTTGTTTGCTTAAATATTTTATGTAGATTCTCTATAAATAGTCTCAGCTTCTAATATAATGGTTTTATCAGGTAGTTCCGGGTACTCTACTTTTTGTACAATTAGTCTTGATGCTTCTTCCGCCATTTGTTTTACTGGTTGTTCGACTGCTGTAATGGATGGATGAACTAATACGCACAAATCCGTTCCCGAAATACAAGCTATGGCAACCTCATCAGGTATTTGGACTCCATGCTTTTGAAGATTGCTTTTTGCTCCGAGAGCAGACATTTCCGTAAAGCAAAATAGTGCATCGAAAGCAATGTGTTGTTTCAATAATTGTTCCACTGCCTGCTCACCTCCAGAGAAATCGACTCCAGCATCAATGACATACTCTGGACAATAAGGAAGATGAAATTTTTCCAAGGCATCCCGATATCCACGTTTCCTTTCTTGGGAGTTTTGAATATAGTCGGGTCCTGCCAAGTGAACAATTCTTCTTTTTCCTCTACGTATCATCTGTTCGACCAAAAAGAACGATTTTAGATAATCATCGATTTTCACTTTGGAAATTGGCAAAGAAGACAAGGTGCGGTCAAAAAAGACCATAGGAATGCCTTTTTTCATAATTCGCTGATAAGTTGCAAGATTCTTTTCTGTATGACAGACACTGATGAGAATACCCTCTACCCGATAGTCTTCAAACATCTGTAGATTGGCCAGTTCTGCATTCGGATTTTCATGTGACTGAGCCAATGTAACCCGATATCCCTGTCTATTCAATTCCTGTTGGGCATAGGTAATGAAATTCATATAAAAAGGAGTCAGCATTTCCGGAACCACTATACCGATAGTGCGCGTGCTTTGTTTTCGCAGATTGACGGCCAGTTCATTGCGGGTGTATCCCATTTTCTTGGCCATCGCCAAGATTCTTTCCCGTGTTTCTTTACTGACATTTTGCTTATCGCCCCGTAAGGCACGCGACACGGTCGATTTGGAAATACCCAAAGCTTGGGCTATGTCGATGATGGTAGTGTATTTCATGGCGGCATTTTTTATTAACGCTACAAAGATAAAGAAACTCGCCCACATACGGATAACTTTTGAGAAAATAGTGCAAAGTGTTTGAGAACTATAGAAATATGTAGCTTTGTTCCAGATTCTTCCAATTGTGGTTTTTGACCGTTTTTGAGGGAGTTAGGAAAACAAATCGCTACTTATCCGTTGCCTTTTCCGGGTTGAAAAAGAGGGTTGGAAATAGCTTCCATTTCTACTTTTCATATCCTGTTTATCACTGCATGGAACGATGTTTCTTGCTATGTCTATCATGCAAACTTAGTCATATTTTTCCATATTAGAAAAAAAGACAGGGTTTGTTTGTTAGGCGAAGGACCTTATTCTCCGTTCTGCTATATTTTTCATGCCATTCATTTGCTCACTATATAATAATTTTGCAAACAAAGGAATTAGTTATGAATCAGGCAAATGTAAAGGTATCGTTCTACCTGAAAAAGAGCGAGGCGGATGTTGACGGAAACTGCCCTGTAATGGCTAAGTTAAGTGTCGGGAAATACTCGGAAGCGGCATTCAGTGTGAAAATGAAAGTGTCACAGTCGCGCTGGACTTCCGGACGTGCATCAGGCAAGAGTGTGGCGGCAAAGGAAATAAACAACCGTTTGGACGAGATTCGTGCGATGGCTTTAAGTATCTACTCAGAACTGTCGGCTGTACGTGACGGTGTGACAGCAGAAGAGGTAAAAAGTATTCTGCTTGGAATGGCCAGCGGACAGGAAACTCTTTTGGGCTACTTCAGACGATTTATCAATTGTTTTGAAAAGCGTGTAGGAGTAAACCGCACCATAGGAAGTCTGCGTGCTTACCGGCATGCCTACAACCATATCGAAAGATTCTTGCAGGCAAAATACAAACTTTCCGATATCCCGTTCTCTGCGCTGGACCGTTCCTTTATTGACAAGTATGATTTATACCTTCGGACAGAACGCAATCTCGCCCCCGGAACAATCATCAATCTGACCGTACAACTGAAAACGATTGTCGGCGAGGCCATCGCTGACGGTATCATTACCGCCAGTCCGTTTTTGGGATACGAGCCGGTGCGTCCTAAAGCCGTACAGAAATATCTCACGGCAGAAGAGTTACATAGAATCATGATCACTCCGCTTCACAGACAGACATTATACCATGTCCGTGATATGTTTTTGTTTTCCTGTTTTACCGGGATTTCATATAGAGACATGTGTCTGCTGACTAAAAGCAACCTATGTTCAGCAGAAGATGGGACATGGTGGATAAAAAGTGCCAGACAGAAAACCAAAATAGAATTTGAGATTCCGCTGCTTGATTTGCCGCTACAGATTCTGAAGAAGTACAGCGACACTGCTCCCGATGACAAGTTGCTGCCGATGTACTGCAATTCCATGCTGAACCATTATTTGAAAGAGATTGCGCAAATCTGCCACATAAACCGTTCGTTGGTCTTTCATCACGCGCGTCATACATACGCTACGGAAATAACCCTATCCCATGGCGTACCCCTTGAAACAGTCAGCAAAATGCTCGGACACAGCCAGATAGAAACCACCCAGATTTATGCGAAAGTAACCGATGACAAGATAGATGCCGATACAAAGGCACTGAACCGGAAAATTTCAGAACGCTTTTCTGTCGTCATTTAATAAACCCTTAAATGGAAAGTATATGGAACAGAATATTGAGAAACAGAATACCAAACGCCGCAGCACATTTGCCGTGCTGTTTTACATCAACCGTACAAAAATACGCAAGGACGGGATGTGCCAGTTGTTGTGCAAGGTGAGCATCGATGCCGAATGGGCTCAGATAGGTACCAAAGTATCTGTCAATCCGGCTATCTGGAATTCGGAGAAAGGGCGTGCAGATGGACGAAGCGAGAATGCCGTTACTGTGAACCGCGCCATAGATGACCTGACAAGCGAGATAGCCGGACATTATGATCGGATAAAGAACAGCCTGGGTTTCATCACGGCAGAACTGGTCAAGAATGCAGTCAAAGGTATCGGACAGAAACCGCTTACCCTGCTGGCTCTCTTCAGGGAACATAATGAGGAATTCAAGAAACGTGTCGGGATAGACCGCATACGGGAGACATACGAGTCCTATCAGCGTTCATACAAACATCTTTCCGCATTTGTCCGGGAAAAGAAGGGTATGGAAGATGTCACGTTGCGAAGTCTTGACAGGGTGTTCTATGACGATTTTGAAGTTTTCCTGCGCACCGACCGCAACCTGAAGCCCAAAAGCGTGCATGAGCATCTGTACCGCTTGAAGAAACTCACGGTGCGGGCTGTCAGCCAGGGCACGTTGAGACGGGACCCATACTGCCGTCTGCACCCCGAACTCCCCAAAAGAAGAAGCCGCCACATGAAGCTGGAGGACCTCAAGACATTGATGACTACTCCCGTAGAGAAGCCGCAATTACAATTCGTGAGGGATATGTTCATCTTTTCGACTTTTACCGGACTGGCATATGCGGATTTGAAGAAGTTGTCACTAAATGATATTACGCAGGCAGACGACGGCACTTGGTGGATTCATATCCACCGCCAAAAGACCGATACGCTTTCCTCTGTGCGTCTGCTGGATATTCCTCTTCAAATCATAGAGAAGTACCGTAGCCAGAGAACCGGAGACAAGGTGTTCAACATTTACGGACGCTGTTATTTTATCATGCTGACAAAAGAATTGGGAAAGGCCTATGGATTTGATTTGACCTTCCACCAGGCCCGGCATAATTACGGAACCCACATCACTCTCTCGTTGGGTGTCCCGATAGAGACGGTAAGCCGTATGATGGGACATACCTCCATTTCCACCACGCAAATTTACGCGCAGGTTACGGACACAAAAGTGGACGAGGATATGAAACGCTTGAGAGCCACCGGATTCGGTAACAGAATAGAATTATGTGAAGAGGATTTCACGACAAAGAAAAAACGGAAACGGAAATCGTAAGTCGTATGAAAAGGAGAACGGAGAAACAACCGCAACCCGGCAGGTCGTTTCTCCGTTCTGACTTTAATGATGCCAGCTATACCCAGCGTTGTTCTTCCCGGCACCGCTTATAGGCATCGTCCAGTATTTTCATAATGTCGGACTCTTTATAGAGAGCCTTTCCCTGTACCAGGTAGTAAGGGATTACACCGGATGTACGGTATTCCTGCAATGTGCGTCTGCTCACCCGCAGGACATTGGAAAGCTCCTCATCCGTAAGGAAGCGTTCACCGTTGAAGAGCGTTCTCGGGATTTCCTCTAATACTGAAAGCATCTTCTCCAATTTCTCCAATCCCTGAAACATCACATCAATGTGCGGGTCTTTCTTGTCTATGAAATGATAGCTCATAATCTACTCTTTATTAAAGGGTGATAACTCAAATCCAACAGTCTCTGTATATCTTCCGGCTTATAGAAGAGCTTGTTCTTTATACGGCTGAAGGGAAGTATCCCTTTGGCCCGATATGCCTGAAGAGTCTTTTTGTTGATGCGGAGCACATCGCACACTTCCTGGTTGTCCAGCCAGTTTTTCAGACCGAGGTCCTCTACCGGTCGGCAAATGTGTGTCATTCGTTCCTCAAATTTGCAGAAGCGGATACGCAGCTCTTCAAAAGTCTGTTTGTCAATACATACAAGTTCCATATTCTTTTCTGTTTTATTATTCCACCTGGTTTTTCAGTCTTGCCGGCATACGTTTCCCCTTCTGGTTGAGGAATGCCTCTACCTCAGAAGACTTGTAATAGGTACGCCCGTCAATCATGTAATACGCCACGAGTTTCTTCTGACGGTACCGTGCGAGGGTGCGCTTGGTTATGCCGAGCAGCTCGCACATGTCCTGATTGTCCAGCAACTTGTCGCCGTCAAGGGCGGAAGTCTGGCGGTTCATGCGGTTCAGTCTGTCTTCAATCTTGTCGAACCGTTCCATGATCTGATGGATCATCATCTGGAAGGTTTCACGGTCTATCTGTATCATAATACGGTCTGTCTTTGAGTGTAAATAATCGGGTGATTACACCTTGTCGCGCAACAGGTTATATCATGATATAGGGCTAACGGCATGCCAATGGCACCATATTTCATGGAATGGCATCGATATTCCATTGAAATACAGTGAAATAAAATTTATCAGAGAAAAGAAATGATGGAAATAAAACCTTGCAGAATGCAAGAAATCTCGCAAAATGCAAGTTACATCCTGCAAGGATTGCGGTAAATCAGGCGGCAGATACCGTTGGAAAAGGCAACGGCTTTATGCAACTGCCACTGCCGGGAAGGAAGAATGTTCTGTACGGAATGTCCCTTTCCCATAGAATAAGGAAATAGATAAACTATAAATTCATCCACAAGATTGTAGTGGAAAAGTCCCCGCAGAAGTTCAAGGGATTCTACATCATGAACTTCTGCCAGATAGGTAAAAGAAGCGTTTTTGTGGTCTTTCTCGCAGAGCAGATCCAGAATGGAGTGAGGTAGAATCCAGGCATTGCAGTGTTCCCGCCAATGAACAAACCCTTTTCTATGGTTCATTACCCATTGCGTCAGCACGTTGTCAGGTTCCGGCAGGAAACCGTCCAGCGTCATTACCGTTACTGCTTGGATTTTTGACATATAAATCCTGTTTTAAATCCGGACCGGTAGCCGTTCCAAAAAAGAAGCGTGCAAACACACTACTTCTAATGGAGGCTCTGGAATGCCTTAACAGGAATAGGTGAATGCACGCTATGCGTAGGCATAGCATAAGCAATCACGCAATAGTTCCTGTTAATGTTAATTTTCCAGATTCCCATTAGAAACGCCTTGCGGTCTTATGTTATATACAATCGGCAACCGTCTCACAGACGATGTGCCGTTTTTTCTCTATTTACTTGCAAATGTACACATATTCAGCGAGATTTGCATTAGCTACGGACGTCATTTTTTAATTCAGCCCGTATTTTTTCATCTTTCTGTACAGCGTTGCCGGATTGATCTTGAGCATCGCTGCCGCCTGTTCCCGGTGTCCGTTGCAGGCTTTAAGGGCATTGATGATGTTCATTTTCTCCTGCGTTTCGTCTTTCAGCGGGCGGATAGCAGGTGTGGCAGTTGATTCATTATCATGCTGATGGATTTCTGTATCCAACCCTTCCATTTCCAATACCGGTGATTCCGAAACAAGCACGGAGCGTTTCACCCGGTTTAGCAGTTCACGCACATTGCCCGGCCACGGATAGTTAAGCATCCTGCGCCTGGCATCATCGGAAAAACCGTTTGTTTCGCGTTTCAACTCCTTTGAATAGCGTTCACGGAAAAACTCGGCCAAGGGAAGGATGTCCTCCGGGCATTCAGCCAACGATGGCTGTTGAATTTCAAATTCGTTCAAGCGGTGATAGAGGTCTTCCCTGAACCGCCCTTCCTTGATAGCCTGCTGCAAATCCTCGTTTGTGGCAGAGACTATCCGTACATCCGCTACCCGTTCCTTGCTGCTGCCGATTGGCATATAGGTACTTTCCTGCAACACACGGAGAAGCATGGATTGAATTTCATAGGACATTGTTCCGATCTCATCCAAAAACAATGTTCCGCCTTTCGCCATGTCGAAGTAACCAACCTTGGCGGTATCGGCACCGGTAAATGCCCCTTTCTCATGTCCGAAGAGAAGCGAAGCCGCCAGTTCACGGGGCAATGCTCCGCAATTCACCGCCACGAACGGCATGTGCCGGCGTTCACTGCCCTGATGAATATACTGTGCAACAGATTCCTTGCCGGTTCCGTTGGCACCGAGTATCATTACAGCCATTTCTGACGGAGCCACCAGTCTTGAGTGCTTCTCTACCTTCAGAATTTTCTGGCTTGTCCGATGAAACAGTGCCTTCTCCTTCTCCCGTACAGTGACCATAGGCTGGAACACATCTTCTGCCAATTCCAGCAGATGTTCCCTGTGTACCGGTTTGGGCAGATAGTCTATCGCACCCAATTTGATGGTACGTACCACATCCGGAACCGATACATATTCGGTTGTGATGATGAATGGAATTTTCTTCTTTTCCTTGCGGAGCCATTCCAGCAGGGAGATACCGTCCCCTTCCGGCAGACGCACATCCGAAAGAATCAAATCAAATGCAGACTTACGTATCAACGAGCGTGCTATCGGTTCGTTCATGGCTGTTACCACATCATAACCTGCCTGTGCAAACCAGTCTTTCTGCATCTGCGACAAACTTATGTTATCTTCAACTATCAGTATTTTCCGTTTCATTTGTCAGTCTTTTTATTTCGTTCTCAGCCTCTATTATCAATACGCCGGTGCACTCAATGATTTGCTGTGTATATTTCTGTATAGCATCATCATTTGTAGTAGAGTCTTTCAGCAGGACCCGATAGGCAGACAAGAGCTCCTTCATCTGTAGCAGTTCCCACATCGGCTGCATACGATGAGTGATTTCCCGTAATTTTTTTCGGTCTTTGAGTTTCAATGCCGTATCAAGTTCCCTTTTATCCTTCTCTGACTGGCTAATGAAAGAGTCAAGCAGTCTTTTCTTATCGCTGACCTCGAATAACATCGCACTGAAATCTATTCTCTTTCTTTCAACAGGAAGAGATGTTGTTATGGTTGAAAGCAGGCTGATTAACTCCGAAGATGAGAACGGTTTGTAGATACAGGCTGCGAATCCGGCTTTTAGAAAAACTTCATTTCCCCGGTCACCACGCGCAGTCATGGCTACAACGGGTATTGTACGAGAGTTTCCGACAGTCGAGTTGCGTAAAAGATCAAGCAGTTCAAAACCACTGGTGCCTATCATCTGAATGTCAGAAAGCAGCAAATCATAATCTTTCTCCCGCATAGCCTTGACCACATCTTTTGCTGTAGAGCATGTGATGCAATCCACCCCGTTGCGTTCAAGCATTTCCTTCATCACTGCAAGCTGCAGCGGATCATCATCTATGGCAATTACTCTTTTCGGGAGTATTCCCGAAAACGTCCTGACGGGAGAAGGAATTTCCTTGTTTAAATTCGTTTCCGACATAGGGATGGACACTTCGAAGCAACTTCCTATCCCTTCCGTACTCGAAACAGATATTTTTCCTCCGAGTAAATTGACAATCCCTTTGACAATGGAAAGACCCAATCCGAATCCTTCAGCCGATATATGTGGAGCCGCCTTCTCAAAAGGATTAAACACCCGTCTTATTGTAAGCTGATTCATGCCTATACCGGTATCCTGCACACGTAGCAACAATATTCCGTGATGGTATGAAGCCTGTAAGCAAACGGTTCCGTCTGGAGTGAATTTGATGGCGTTCGATATCAGATTGTCAAGTATCTGTTCAATCCTGTCCGGATCATTCAGGACAGCTGTTGGCAAGTTATCAAAAGAATACCTGAAAAGAAGTCCCTTTTTATTCGTTTTCTGTGAATAAAGCGAAACAATGCGTTGCAACAATTCTTCCAGATGGAATGGAACCAGGTTGGGTGTTTCTTTTGATTGATTAAGTCTTGACAAATCAAGAAGATTGTTTACCAGCTTGAGTATGTGTCGTGACGTGTCAAGAATATTAGTGATGTAACAGTTTCGCTTCTTCCTGTCTCGTGTATTTTGAGCCAATTCAGCACTCCCCGTAATTGTATTGAGCGGACCTCTTATATCATGGGATACGGTAAGCAGCACTTTCTCTCTCATACTTAACAACATCCGGTTTTGCTTAAGACTCTCTTCGAGACGCTTCTGGATTTCTATCCGTTGTCTGACATCACGTTGAATCAAAACATATGCAAGAACCAGCAACAGGCAGGTTGTTACAATTATTATGGAAATCAAGTTCATGGAGGTCTGTCTCATTTCATCAAGATTACGTTCTTTATTCCGGAATTCTTTTCGTACTTGCGAATCAAGGGTAGCAATAAGATTCAAGAGTCGGGCATTTATATTGGCATTGTCCTGACTTATACGCCTGGAACCGTCCTCAAAATCAAACATCCTTTTCTCCTGAGTCCTAATAAGATCCTCGTTCAGAAATTTAAGTTCCATAATCTGCGGCATTGGAAACAAACCGGATTTCCCGTTTTGTACCAAGCCGTCAATGGCATGGCTATTGATTGTCTGTAGTCCGGTTATCAGAAGGCTGTCTGATTTAGACAGTCTATGGAAGGCTCTCATAAGCAAGTACATATGCAGTTCTTTGGTGTGAAGCAAGGTTCGTAACGAATCTATCTGCTCTGAAAGAACACTGGAAGGATTTCCCTTGCTAATCTCATGAAGAATACTGTCAACCAGAAGAGTTGTCTTGTGATAGTCGTCATAATCCGAACAGTTCCATCCGGCTACTGTTTCACCTAACATGGCAAGGCGCGTAATATATTGATGTGCATAATAAATATCCCAATGGGTCTTGCGTGCAGCTGATGTGTTTTCTTCTATTTCCATCAGACGCTTTCGCTCAATGAACACTATCCCTGCCATACAGACTATTACCAATACAAAAAAAGCAAAGGAAAACGCTATCTTTCTATGCAAGGCTTTGTTTGTCATTTCAGGTTTCATTTTCGACATATTCGTTTTATTTTTTGCTGATATTCACAAATTTAGCAAGTGTAGAACACATATCTTTTACGATTCCTGATAAAATTTACGGATTTCTGTTCATGAAAGGTGGCAGTTGGTTTACGTGCGAATCGTTCATTCATATAGTCTGGAGGGTTATTTGACAGCACAGCAGTACATTATATCCGTTTGGCAAGATGAATTTCAAGTTGCGTTATCAATCAGGCGAGCAAGTCCAAACACCCTCAGAACACCCACGAACTGATTGTAAGGTATGAACGCACAGATTCATGCAATTGCAGAAAGTACAAGTACAAATACATTCATCTTCATGTAAAGATAGACGAAGAACTCGTACTCATCTTCATCATCAAATACGGACGAATTACCCATTGGAAAGTGCTACTCACTACAGACTCTTTTATGACTTTCACCAGAGTCTTCTAATTTTATGAAAGATGTTGGGGTATAGAGATTATATTCAAGAAATTCCGTGGATATTTTAAACTTGTAAAATGTCAGAACTGAAGCTATAATGCCCAGATTGCTGGCAGAGCCGCTGCGGGGAAACCGGCACGGCCATGCATACGGTGTGGACCGAGAAGGGCCGCCTATTCATCCACTGCCTCTTCAGCAGCCTGCCTCTCTTTTAACCTTTCGCCGCTGGCGCATCAAGGCTGATCCCGAACTCTCGCACCTGATTAAGAACGTGTGATAAATGAAAAACGGATGTTCCGACCAGACAGATTGCTGGCGGAATATCCGTTTTGTAAAATCTTGTAATTACATTCAATATAAATATCCCTCTCCCCAAAACTCAATACCTTCTTGCGAATAATTGCCATAAACCATTTTGTGATTCCTGAATATTTTGATTTTTCTGTATTCATCCGGTAATTCTATCCGCTTGCCGTCACCTTGTAGGAAACAATCTATAAAGTTATTTCCCTTATTTACAGCAAAACATAGCTCGAATGAAGGAGCAACAACCATTTGCTCAAATGAACGGAACAAATATGTTTCCTCAAATTGAATATAAGCAAAGTATTCATCATCACCTTTTTTCCATATAAGTGCAATCTTTTTAGGGCATGCTTTGGAACGAATGACCGTATCATCTATTCCGGATTGAAAACGCTCCCCATTATAGTAATGCGTTTCAATAAGCAGACTTTCCGGTTCACTATCAACAAAACTCACGTTGTAGCGATAAGGATAAGTTTGGTTATACTTTTCCCATTGTCCAATAGGCTTGTTCTTTATATGATCGGGTATATTATCGTATGAATCTGTTGATCGCAATCGTTCAACCCGTTTTTTTTGCCCACCACACGAGGCGAATAGTTCATCATCGGCAGATAACTTGTCAGCTACCCAACAACCAACCTGAACCCTACGGTGACTTCCGCTTACCCACAGGGCAACCACTCCACCCGGAGCAAGCCCAACACTAATTCCTGTATATTCATCTTTTACTATTTCACTATCGGTATATTGATAGATATATCCGTTTCGGAACAAATTCAAGATCATATCGTATGGCAAATCAAATGTGCCTTCGTAAAGTTGTCCGTTTTCTCCTTCTCTATACGATAACCATTTTGCATGTAATTTTGTAGGAATCTCTTGTTTATCGCTACTACCTATACTTCTTTGTGCGTTCCCCCAGTCACTGTTTGCATATATATATTCGTCATATACAGTTTTGGAGCCATTGGGATAGAGTAATTCCGTTTTTATATTTACTATGCTATAATATTTAGGGGAGGAGATACCCATATACCATTCAAAGACTTTTCCTCGTTTGCAGAAATCGGAAGAACCGGTTTCAATGACTTCTTTATTGACAAGGACGAACAGAGCCAAAAGGAATATCCCCATATTTTTAAAGAACATTCCCCAATAGCCACTATTCCAAAAATAGTGTGCCACCCAATATCCGACAGAGCTTACAGCCAAGAGGATAATGACAAAGAAAAATATCCAATAGCCCAGACTTACCGCCGCCATTGTAGCTACTAAGTATTTATCGACCACCCACCAAATCAAGAACAGATAAGCTGTAAAATTCAGTATATAAAAGACTATCTTCCAAAGAGTTTCCATAACTTCATAATTTCATGTTTGTAATTCTGTTATTTCTCACCACACAACAGTAACAACGCATTAGCCTGCAAGCATCCCAATTCACTACTTCTGTGCCAGTCCTCACAAGCCCCGTTCTTATCGCCCAACCGGTTACGTGCCAGCCCACGACCATAGTACAACTTTCCGTCATTCGGAAAAGCCTTTATTCCTTCGCCATATGCTTCCGCAGCTTCCTTAAACCGTTTCAGGTCATACAGCGCACGCCCCAGATTGTTATACAAATCCGCATCGGGAGAACAGTTCTTTATTGCCAGCCGATAAGTTGCGATTTCTCCCTCATAATCTCCTAATTCATATTTTTCTACACCAAGGTTAATATATGCATTGATGTTTTGAGCATCAAGTTCAATTGCTTTATTATAATCACTAATGGCACCTTCCTTATCTCCAAGTTTGGATTTGCAATTTCCTCTATTAAAATATGCTTTTATATATTGAGGATTGATTTGTATTGCTTTGGAATAGTCTACAATAGCTTCTTTATTATCACCTAATTTTGATTTAATTAGCCCTCTACTAAAATATGCTTTTATATATTGAGGATTAATTTGAATTGCTTTATTATAATCGTCAATAGCCCCCTGATTATCACCTATGTTTGATTTAATTAGCCCTCTATTAAAATATGCTTTTATATATTGAGGATTAATTTGAATTGCTTTAGAATAATCATCAATGGCTCCCTGATTATCACCTATTTTTGATTTACTTAGTCCTCTGTTATAATAGGCTAACATATAAAGAGGATCAATCTCAATAGCTTTGTTATATTTTGCAATTGCCCCCAATTTGTCACCATTTTCGTACATTATACGCCCGCTTTTCAAATAAGCGTATGCCAATGAATCCACCGGATGGGACACAACAGTATCATTTTGCAAAGAATCTGTTCCTTGCTTTACCTGCTTATTTTCGCTCGCCTGTCCGCAACTCGACAAACATACAGCCAGTAATATGTAAACTACCCATTTATCCATAAATTTGTTTCTATTTATTTATCACACAACGGTAACAACGCATTAGCCTGCAAACATCCCAATTCACTACTTCTGTGCCAGTCCTCACAAGCCCCGTTCTTATCGCCCGACTGCTTACGTGCCAGCCCACGACCATAGTACAACCTTCCAAGTATATCATTTATTGTCTTCGGTTGCCCCATATTTGAGTAACAACGCTACTATTTCGTTTTCTCCTAACCTTTTAGCACAAGACAATGGCGTTTCTCCCTCTTGATTTCTAATATTTATGTCTGCTCCATTGTCTAATAATAGTTTTACAGATTTTAGGTTCCCCCATATAATAGCATGAAAAATCGGAGTACCACGAAGAGCCTTTCCATTGACATCAGCCCCGTTTTCAATCAGGAAAACAGCCCTCGTAAATTCAGTGTCGGTGTAATGACGGTCATCTTCTACCATATCACTCAATAAATAGCTTGACTTCGATATATCATATCCATTCTCAATCATTTCACGAGCCATATCAAACTTGAAGTATTCAACCAATTTATCAAAGACACACCCGCTACACTTTTTGGCGACTTTTTCTGCAAGTGGTTTTATTTTTTCATCAGGCGCTCCGTCTGCAAGCATTTCATACAATTCAGATTGATTTTTCTCAAATTGATTATCTGGATACTCTTTAATAAAATGAATTGTCGGATATATTGCAAATAAGAGAATGATTGCTGCCCATACCCCGGTAAGTACCCATCCATTGGATATTTTACAAGCCGCAACAATCAATGCCGTTAGAAAAACGGCAAGCAACAAAGGAGTTACAATGAATCCGATTATCGCAATACCATAACCATCCCCCCCTGCGGGTCATACTTGCCGGATGTAGGAAATGGTAGCGATACAATTGCATCGAATAATGGTTTAGCGAGTATTCCCGCCAGAACTATGGCTATAAATATTAACATCGTTTTCATTACAGGTCTATTTTATTGCTTTACAAATAGAATTTTTCACTTTTTCGTTATTCAAACGTTTACTATTTAATGATGCATTTTCCGCCAAAGATACCCCGCCATCCTTCAATTCCCTTTTCATCGCTATCCATATTTTAATTATTACTTAAAAGTCTCAAATACTATCGTATCGTTTTCACGCCATTTCGTCCAGCCGGAGAAGGAAACAGCAAGTTTATTTATCGCACGTAAATCCTCAAACCTTATCCAGTCGCCTTTCTTCTCTTTCACGTGTCCGCCATAATGCCGGGCAGGATAAAGTTCTTCCGTTACTTTCCCTTCCGGCTGATCGTATAGCTTGAACTCGTACAAGTTCGTCACAAACTTTCCGACCAAACTATCACCGTAATTTTCTGCAATAGGAATATCTCCCGTTTCTCCACCGGAAGAAGTCCCTCGTTTGCTATTGGAACAAGTCGCCATAGCTATACATATTAATAGGGTTATTACTGTTTTCATTCCTCAATATTTCAAGTTGAACAATTCCGTTTCTATTCTCCGCCAAAGATACCCCGCCGCCTTTCAATTCCCTTTTCGTTTCCCGTCTGTTCTTTTTCGACAATCGTCCGTAAAAGGATATTTGACGGCTTCATTTGTCCTTTTGCCCAAATATAAAACAAAATCCCGAAAATACAGTGATTACCGTATTTTATTCTTCTGATGCCTGATAAAAGACTTTCCCCTTTGTCTTATATCACTTTGCCTCCGAACTTCCCCCGTTCTCCCGCCATCCGCCATGACAAACCTGCGAACCGGACGACAAGTAGCGACACCACACCGTAAACTTGCTACAATTCATCTAATCTCCACGGGTAATTTTATATGATGAAAATTATCCTTATACACAAAATTAAACAAGATACTGTCCCCTTGTAAAAGCTCATTCATAAGCTCAGGATTAGTTTGTTTCAATTGCTGTATGGTTCCTATATGTAATGTATCCTTATGCTCTGATTTCATCTTTTCAAAATAAGGCGCAAGTATGCGTTGAGCATCTGGGAAATTCTTCATATAATGCCTTCCCCTGACCACATATTTCAGAGAAAAATAACTAAGAAATCTCTTTTTATTATATGCGTCATTGACATAAACCAATGAATCAGCATTAATAGAATATAATATGGCAGGAAACCAAAAGGTCTTATCTTTTTCGCTAAAGTACTTAGCACTACTTAAACGTATCTTACACATCTTTTTTTTTCTTATATCATACGTTAAATAAAATAGTACAAGCACCTTATCTTCCTCATTTTTGCTTATAACAACAGAATAACCAGATTCCGTTTGACGGATTGTTACATTATCTGAAAAATTCGATGATATGCAAGATACAGCTATTAATACTGTGAATATTATACAAAATATTTTCATCATGTTTTTATTCTATGAAAAAGATTTCAATTACATAAATATATTTATCTCTAATTTTGTTAAGTTGTTTTCTATACAAAATATAAACATGGTTTTCATCATATGACTCGTGTACCTCGCATCCCATGTTTCAATTTTTCCCTGCCGGATATTTGATGCACTGCATTTTCTGCCAAAGATATCCCGATTGATATATTCTTATTCTCCTATAAATTTAATATCACTTGAATGAACAGTATTTTCATTGTTCATACATTTTATATTTCGGCAGCTTGCTCAGCGTATCTTATACTATTTATATTCTTGTGAGAGCAGTTCCCATAGCTCGGGATTAGTCTGTTTATCAACAAGAGGCAATAATAATTCGCCACTCCTGGGCTTTGCCCCGGAGTCAAGCAATATTTTGACAATTTCCGTATTATTCTCTTTCACAGCTATACACAATAGAGATTTATCATGATAATCTTCATTCGGATTTGCTCCCCGCTCTACAAGCATCTGCACACGCTTGACATCATGCTCCAAAATAGCCATCCATAAACAAGAATATCTACCGGTGTTCACATTAGCCCCCCGCTCAATAAGTAAATTAGCAGTGTAAGAATCTCGGTTTAAAATAGCCAGATATAGTGCTGTGCGCTCAATGCTACCACCTCCCCTGCCATTATGTTCCTTTGTTCCGGTAGCATTTATATCCCACCCGTTGTCTAATAAAAATGCCGTAATAACAGCAGCTTGCATAGATAATGAATCGCTATAATTACCCTCATCATCACAAATCTCGTTTGTATAATAATACCAAACCATAATATCTGGCAGATTCTCATGGTCCGCTTTGGGATTTTCGCACATGTAGCGCTTTGCAAAATCAATCCTATTTTGGCTAAGCATATAAGTGAGCGGATAAATATCCTGATATCCTGCACGTGACAATGCGGCAATCATACCCTCATAAGAAATATTGATATCACGAAGTTTCTCTCGTGCTTCATCTATCACGTGCCAACGATACAGTCTTCTAACTTCGCTTATTGCCACATACACGGGAAGAATCATATAAAGAGTAATCATTACCCCCCAGACCATATTGCGGGTTGCGGGTTCATTGCATTTATAAACAGCCAATACCAAGATAGTTGGAAATATTATAGAAATCACTGCCAGTATGATAAACAATATGATGATGCCACTACCGACAGGACCTCCTACACGCAATTTTGACATAAGAGCCCATATTAAACTACTACAAACAGGTACAGATATAGCAATTGCAAGTATTATCAATTTTAGTTTATCCATATTCTTCTTTTTATTTTTCTTCCCCTAATCGGAGACATTTAAATCTTAATAATTTTACATCTCAGCTTGTAGGGGCAATTTCCAAATCTATTCCACCATCTTTCAATCGCCCTGCGTGGAGTAGCCGAACACCAATCGCCCACAATAATATCCGTAAAATCTTCCGCATGGCATCGTTCCAGATATTCCAAAAAGTGTAGTACAGCCTTCCCCTGTTCCTCACTGAACAGCACCAGCCTTTCCCGTACAAACTCGTATAGCTCCGTTCCGGCATCCGGTAATGTCAGCGAATGAACAATGCTTTCGGGTATCATGTCCGCCCCCTCATAATCTTCCAGTGCGAACAACATATACGCCGGAAGATAGAACCTGAATCCCTGTGAATCAAATAAAGGCAACGCATCCCGTTCTTGCACGAGCAATTCACGGGGCACATCCTGCCAGTTCTCATAACGACTGAACCCTTCCCGTATCTGCTTTCGTTCCAGATCATTCCCTTCCAAATCGTTCGTTGTATACTCCGTACCCGGATAGGGCATATCGCCAAAAGCTGTTTTTATTTCTTGTATAATCATCTTTTTGTATCTAATTATCTTCAATAGTATAAGGAATTTCTTTTATAATAGAACCATCTTTTCCACTCACACTTAGTATTACATCTTTTCTATCAGACAATGGGTATATCACTGTATAAACTACTAAATCATCTATAATATCCCTACTTATTCTATAACGATAATCAATAAAGCCATCAGGTAATGTTATTCCTTTAGGAATAAATACTCCTCTTTTTTCTAAAAGACTTCTTAGTTGCTGAAATGTAAAACAATATCCCTCATCTTCATTGACTTCTTTTTCTAACTTGCCCTCTTTTGAATAATATAAAGAAACTCCTAAATACATATCACCTGTTATATTTAGAATCCTTTTTGATTTCATATTACCATTCGCAAAGTATGTATTCAGATAACAAAAATATGATTCTTTAGAATATTCTTCAATAGTATATTCCACCTCATTATCATTTATATATTTACTATATACTCTTAGGGTATCATCGTTCAGCACTTTATAGCCTTCATGATAATTAGTAACAAAATCCTTCTTATGCCGTTCAAAGGCAGCAATATCAAACCTTTTGGTACATACCTCAATAGTATCGTTGCCCTTATTGGAACTGAACATATTACTGGGCAACATATCATTATCAAGGCAAGACTTATTCTCCTTCACCTCAAACCCATTCTGAACAGAATCTACTTCCTCTGTCAGCTTCACCTTTCTATTGGTACAGGAAGAAAACAAACTCAATATTCCCATAACGACAATCAGTATTTTCATGATTCATATATTT
>OJRG01000591.1_pt1 | contig 18544 bp, 16 predicted proteins | sample 1599121 | NCBI WGS metagenome assembly OJRG01 (sample SAMN03922528, study PRJEB24848) | human gut metagenome | isolation source: stool sample | host: Homo sapiens | place: Germany | collected 2010-05
TGGCGCGGCAGGTGTCCCAGCGATATCAGGAGATCATGGTGGACGAGTATCAGGACACCAACGAGGTGCAGGACTGTATCTTCCAAGCCATTTCCAAGGAGGGACGAAACCTGTTTACCGTGGGGGACGTGAAGCAGAGCATCTACCGGTTCCGGCTGGCAGACCCCACCATATTCTTAGGGAAGTACCGGCAGTTTGCCGATGCGGCGAAGGCGGCGGAGGGCCAGCCCCGGCGCATGGTGCTCAGCCGCAACTTCCGGTCGCGGCGGGAGGTGCTGGACGCCGCCAACACCGTGTTCGCGGACATCATGTCCCGGGAAATGGGCGAGATGGACTACACGGCGGAGGAGCGGCTGTACTTCGGCGCGGACTACTATGCCGAGGCGGCGGGCCGGGAGACGGAGATGCACGTCATCAGCGTGGAGGACACGCCGGAGCAGCGGTTTGACCGGACGGAGACGGAGGCCCGCTTCGCGGCCCGGCGCATCCGGCAGCTGCTGGATGAGGGCTTCCCCGTGCAGGGGGAGGGCGGCGTCATGCGGCCCGTGCGGCCGGAGGACATCGTGATCCTCATGCGCTCGCCCCGGTCGCGGATGCGAGCCTTTACCGCCGCGCTGGCACGGGAGGGCATCCCCTGCGGCGGCGGGGAGAGCGATGACTTCTTCGGCGCGATAGAGATCGCCGTCACGGTGTCGCTGCTGGAGATCGTGGACAACCCGCGGCAGGACGTGCCCCTTATCGCGGTGCTGCGTTCGCCGCTGGTGGGGCTGTGCCCAGATGAGCTGGCGGCCATCCGGGCCTTACAGCCGGAGGGGGACTATTACGATGCACTGTGTCGGGACGAGGGACAGGCGGCGCGGGACTTTCTGGCGCTGCTGGACGAGCTGCGGCGTGCGGCACGGGAGATGGCGGCGGACGAGCTGCTGTGGTATATCTACGACCGGTGCCATGTGATGGCCATTTTCGGGGCCATGGCCGACGGAACCCAGCGGCAGGCGCGGCTGACGGCGCTGTACGACTACGCCCGTCAGATGGTGCAGGGCGGCAAGGCGGGGCTGTTCGACTTCATCACCCACCTGCGGCGGCTGCTGGAAAAGGGCGACGCGCCGGGCCTGTCCGCCGCGCAGGCGGCGGAGGGCGTGCAGATCATGAGCGTACACCGCTCCAAGGGGCTGGAGTTCCCGGTGGTGGTGCTGGCAGATCTGCAGAAGAAGTTCAACCAGCAGGATATGAACCGTCCGGTGCTGGTGCATCCCCAGCTGGGACTGGGTACGGAGCGGGTGGACATCGAAAAGCGCATCCGGTACGGCACCATCTCCAAAACGGCGCTGGCGCTGCGGCTGGAGCGGGAGGCCAAGGCCGAGGAGATGCGCATTTTATATGTGGCCATGACCCGCGCCAAGGAGAAGCTGATCCTGCTGGACTGCCGAAAGCACATGGAGAAGAAGCTGCGGGATCTCACGGCGCTGACCGGCTCGCCGGTGATGCCGGAGGCGGTGTCCGCCGCCGGTTCGCCGGGGGAGTGGCTGCTGCTGTCCCTGCTGCACACCGACGGCGCGGCGGCGCTCCACGCGATGGCGGGTATCCGTCCGGAGGTGCTGACGCCGCTGCCGGACAGCTGGACGATCCGGCTGTGGCGGGAGGGTGGTCAGGAGACGCAGGCGCAGCCGCTGCCGGCGGCGGAGGAGCGGGCGGTCAGGCCGTACACCCGGCCGGACGAGGCGGCGCTGGCGTTCGTGTACCCCCATCAGGCGGTGACGGCGGTGCCCACCAAGATCACAGCCACCCAGCTGAAGGGCCGGGAGCTGGATCAGGAGATCGCCGAGGGCACGGAGACGGTACGGAGGCCCGCCGCACCGGAGAAGCCCCTGTTCTTGCAGGAAAAGCGGGGGCTGTCCGCTGCGGAGCGGGGTACGGCCATCCATCTGGTGATGCAGTACCTGCCGCTGGACACCGCGCCCACGGCGGAGGCGGTGACGGCGCAGGTGCAGGCGCTGGCGCAGCGCCGTCTGCTGACGGCGGCACAGGCGGAGGCGGTGGATGTGAAGGCCATCGCGGCGTTCCTGCGCGCCCCGCTGGCGGCGCGTATCCGGGGCGCGGCGCGGGTGTGGCGGGAGTACCGCTTCGCCCTGCTGATGCCGGCTGAGCGCTATGCCGGGGACGCGGCGGGCGAGGAGATGCTTCTGCAGGGCGTGGCGGACTGTGTATTTGAGGAGGACGGCGCGCTGACGGTGGCAGACTTCAAGACCGACCGGGTGACGGCGCAGGAGGCCACGGCGCGGGCAGAGGCGTACCGGGGGCAGCTGCAGGCGTACAGCGATGCCCTGAGCCGCATCATGGAGAAGCCCGTGACCCGGCGGGTGCTGTACTTCTTCGCCTGCGGCGCGGAAATTTCTTTGTAAATGCTGCGAAAAATGCTTGCATTTGCGGGAAATATGTGCTATCATCACAGTTGCGTTTGTGGGTCGACCACGGCGACAAGTGAACCAGAAAGGGGTGAACATGAGCAATGAAGGAAGGAATCCATCCCAATTATCAGCAGACTACTATTAAATGCGCCTGCGGTAATGTGATTGAGACAGGTTCTACGAAGAAGGATATTCGCGTGGAAGTCTGCTCTAAGTGTCACCCCTTCTTCACCGGCAAGCAGAAGCTGGTGGATACCGGCGGACGTGTTGCTAAGTTCAACAAGCGTTTCGGTCTGGACAAGTAAAAGAGACATGTCACATCACAAGACCCGTACCGTTTGGTGCGGGTCTTGTTTGTTTACAAACGGCGGAAGATACGCTATACTATGTACAAATGCAGACAGGGGAGTGCCTATGGAACGAAAGACCATCGAGGAAAATAAGGAGAACAAGCGGGATTACGCGGTGCTGGTGGGTCTGCGCTCCCCGGTGCTGGGCGCGGACAGCGCCGACGAGGAGAGCCTGGCGGAGCTGGGCGCGCTGGTGGAGACGGCCGGCGGCGAGCCGGTGGGGACGATCCTTCAAAGCCGGGAGAAGCCCGACCCCCACAGCTTTATCGGCGAGGGCAAGGTGGAGGAGGTCAGGCGCATGGTGGACAACAGCGACGCCACCATGGTCATCTTCGACAACGACCTGTCGCCCTCCAAAATACGTGTACTGACGGAGCTTTGCGGCGTGCAGGTGCTGGACCGCAGCGGCCTCATTCTGGACATCTTTGCCCAGCGGGCCAAGACGAAGGAGGGCTGCTTGCAGGTGGAGCTGGCGCAGTACCAGTATCTGCTGCCGCGGCTCATCGGCATGTGGTCGCATCTGGAGCGGCAGGGCGGCACCGGCGGCTCGCCCATCGGCACCAAGGGCCCCGGTGAGACGCAGCTGGAGACGGATCGACGGCACATTCGCCGGAAGATCGACAAGCTGAAGGAGGAGCTGGAGGAGGTGCGACGGGTGCGCAGCACCCAGCGGCAGCGGCGGATGAAAAATGAGATCCCGGTGGTGGCCATCGTGGGCTACACCAACGCGGGCAAGTCCACGCTGCTCAACGCTATCACCGGCGCGGGTATCCCCGCCAATGACCGGCTGTTCGATACGCTGGATACCACCACCCGGCTGCTGACGGTCAGCGATACGCTGGAGGTGGTGATCTCCGACACAGTGGGCTTTATCCGCAAGCTGCCCCATCAGCTGGTGGAGGCGTTCAAGGCCACGCTGGAGGAGCTGGAGTACGCCGACCTGCTGCTGCACGTCATCGACGTGTCCAACCCGGAGTGGCGGGAGCAGGCCCGCATTGTGGACGAGCTGATCCGGGAGCTGGGGGCGGAGAGCATCCCTTGCATCCGGGTATATAACAAGTGCGACGTGGCCTTTACCGCCCAGCAGGAGCGGGAGGCGGACGCGGTGTATATCTCCGCCAAAACCGGTGAGGGCATCCCTGCACTGCTGGAGGCCGTGGATAAGAAGCTGGATAAGGGTACCAAGCGGGTGGTCATCCATCTGCCCTACGACAGGACGGGACTGCTGGACGGGCTGTACCGCGAGGCCAAGGTGGAGAACGTGGCCTATGGCGAGACGGTGGATGTGACGGCGGTGTGTACGCCCCGCATTATGGGACAGCTCAAGGACTATATCGAGGGCTGGGTGGAGCCCAAGGAGGACTGGGAATGACGCGGACGACGGAGCGGCTGGTGCTGCGGCCCTGGCGGGAGGCGGACGCGGAGAGCCTGTACCGCTATGCCTGCGACGGGGAGGTGGGCCCCGCGGCAGGGTGGAAGCCCCACGAGTCCGTGGAGGAGAGCCGCCAGATCATCCGGACGGTGCTGTCCCAGCCGGATACGCTGGCGGTGCTGCTGCGGGAGCGGCCAGAGGAGGCCATTGGTTCCGTGGGCGTATTTCCCACCGATGCGCCGGATGGGGAGGGTGAGCCGGAGATCGGCTACTGGATAGGGCGGCCCTTCTGGGGGCAGGGGCTCATCCCCGAGGCGGTGCGGGAGCTGCTGCGCTGGTGCTTTACGGAGCGGGGCGCGGCGCGTGTCTGGTGCGGACATTCCCCGGGGAACGACAAGTCCCGCCGCGTCATCGAGAAGTGCGGGTTCACCCATGTTTGCGACGGGCCCCCTGTGCTGTGGCCTGACGGGCAGGAGCGGGCCACCTGTTACTACGCTGTGAGCAGAGAGGACTGGGAGAAGGAGGTGCGGCATGGGTGAGCTTCGCGTACCGTTTCAGGCGGCGGACAGCGAGTTCGCGGAGAAGCGCTCCCGGTTCATCAGTCATCTGCTGCCGGTGGAGTCGGAGGAGGACGCCCGGGCTTTCATCACGCAGATGAAAAAGCAGTATTACGATGCACGGCACAACTGCTGGTGCTATCTCATCGGGGAGAACACCGTGCGGTACAGCGACGACGGCGAGCCGCAGGGCACAGCGGGGCAGCCCATGCTCAACGTGTTCCGGCGGGAGGGCGTGACCAACGTGGTATGCGTGGTGACCCGGTACTTCGGCGGCATCCTGCTGGGGGCCGGCGGGCTGACACGGGCCTATTCCAAGGGGGCGCGGGACGCTTTGTGCGCCGCCGGGTATGCGGTGATGGGACAGTGGGCGGTGGTGGACATCCCGTGCTCCTATGCCATGCTGGAGCGGGTGAAGCTGGAGGTGACGGCGCAGGGCGGCACGGTGGACGGCACCGAGTACGGCGCCGACATCCGGCTGACGGCGTCGCTGCCGGCGGAGAGGGCGGACGCCCTGCAGACGCGGCTCACCGAGCTGTCGGCGGGCGGCATACGGCTTGCGGTGCGGTCGGCGGAGTACCGGCCCGGGCCGCGGCAGGAGCTTTGAGCATTTCATACAGAGTGTATGAGGGAAATTTGTGAAACTTAACAGGTTATTCACAGTTTTCCTCTTGTGCCGCATGGAAAAATCTGCTATACTATCTGCATAAGATACCAGTGCGTATCTGCCCGAAAATGGACAGATACGCCATTTTTTTCGGGAAAGGATTGGTAATTTGACGAGAAGAACGGTACAAGAAGAACAGGCACGTTTGCGGAAAAAACGGCAGAAGGCACAGGGCTTTTTCTCCATCTTCAAAAAGCCCATGCACGAGTCGCTGACCTCGGTGCTGCCCATTATGCTGATCGTGCTGGCGCTGGGCTTTACCATCGCACCGGTACCCAATAACGCCATGATGGCGTTTCTGTTGGGCGGTGTGCTGCTCATCGGCGGCATGGGGCTTTTCACACTGGGGTCGGAGATGTCCATGATCCCGCTGGGACAGGCGGTGGGCAGCGAGATCACCCGCTCCAAGAAGGTATGGGTCATCGTGGGCATCAGCTTCCTCATCGGCATTATCATCACTGTGGCGGAGCCGGATCTGCAGGTGCTGGCCAATCAGGTGCCCGCCATTGAGAACAACGTCATTATCTGGTCGGTGGCTGTGGGCGTCGGCGTGTTTCTGGTCATCGCCCTGCTGCGTATCCTGCTGGGTATCCAGCTGCGGTGGCTGCTGATCGGGTTCTACATACTGGTGTTCGGCCTTGCCATGTTCGTGTCGCCGGACTTCTGGGCGGTGGCCTTCGACTCCGGCGGCGTCACCACAGGGCCCATGACCGTGCCGTTCATTATGGCGCTGGGCGTGGGCGTCAGCGCCGTCCGCAGCGACAAGCAGGCGGGGGGCGACAGCTTTGGCCTGGTGGCGCTGTGCTCCATCGGCCCCATCATCACCGTGCTGCTGTTGGGACTTCTGTACAAGCCGGACGGCAGCGCCTATACCAATACGGTGATGCCCGACGCCAAGGACACGGTGGAGATGTTCCGCGCCTATGTGGACGCGCTGCCGGAGTACTTCGCGGAGACGGCCAAGGCGCTGGCCCCCATCGCGGTGTTTCTGGTGCTGTTCCAGCTGGTGACGAAGCGGCTGAAGCGGCGGGCGCTGCTGAGCATGGCGGTGGGTCTTGCCTATGTGTATGTGGGCCTTGCGCTGTTTCTCACCGGCGTCAACGTGGGCTTTATGCCCGTGGGCAGCTTTCTGGGCGGCAGCATCGCCGGGCATACCTATAACTGGATCCTCATTCCCATCGCCATGGTCATCGGCTACTTCATCGTGCAGGCGGAGCCGGCGGTGCATGTGCTGAACAGGCAGGTGGAGGAGATCACGGCGGGCGCGATCCCGGCCCACGCCATGAACATCGCCCTTTCCGTGGGCGTGGCGGTGTCGCTGGGACTGGCTATGATCCGGGTGCTCACCGGCGTGTCCATCATGTGGTTCCTCATTCCCGGCTATGCCATCAGTCTGGCGCTGAGCTTCGTGGTGCCGGATATCTTCACGTCGGTGGCCTTCGACTCCGGCGGCGTGGCCTCCGGCCCCATGACGGCCACCTTCCTGCTGCCCTTCGCGCTGGGCGCGTGCGAGGCGGTGGGCGGCAATCTGGTGACGGATGCCTTCGGCGTGGTGGCCATGGTGGCCATGACGCCGCTGGTGACCATCCAGCTGCTGGGCCTGAGCTATCAGCGGAAGCTGAAGCACGCCAAGGCGCCTGCGGCGGCTCCCGTGGCGGTGGAGCCGATCATCGAGCTGTGCTGACGGAGGTGACGGTATGAGCAGCAGATTGTATTACATCATCACCATCACCAACCGGGTGATGGGCAGCAAGCATTTTCTGGATTTCTACCGGGCGTTCGGCGCGCCGGTGGTATTCTCGGCGCTGGGGCGCGGCACAGCCAGCGATGATATACTCAGCTATCTGGGCCTGGAGGCCACGGAGAAAACCGTGCTGTTCTCCGTGGTGACGCCACAGGTGAAGGATGTGCTGATGCGGGAGCTGGTGGATACCATGCACATTGACCGGCCCGGCAGCGGTATCGCCGTGTGCCTGCATCTGAGCAGCGTGGGCGGAATGTCCGCCATGAACTATCTCATCTCCGGCGGCGCGGATGTCCAGCCGGATCTGACTGTAAAGGAGGAAGAACTGATGCATGATTCCGGGTACGAGCTGGTGGTGGCCATCGCCAACGGCGGCTATTCCGATATGGTGATGGAGGCCGCGTCCGCCGCCGGGGCGCAGGGCGGCACGGTGCTGCACACCCGCGCCACCGATGCGGACAACGCCAACAAGTTCTTCGGCATGGCCATTACCGAGGAGCGGGAGATGATCCTGCTGGTGACGGCGGCGGACAAGCGGGCGGCCATCATGCAGGCCATCATGGAGAAGGCCGGGGCGAAGTCCGAGGCCCAGTCCGTGGTGTTCTCCGTGAAGCTGGACGACGTGGCGGGTCTGTACAGCCGGGAGAACTGATAACAAACGGAAAGAGTTGAAAAGCACCCTGCGGAGGTCACTCCGCAGGGTGCTTTTTCGGTATCAGTCTGTGCCGGAGGGCAGCGGCCGCGCTGTGGGCGCGGCGGTACAGCCGCCAGAGAGGGGAGAGGGCGCACCAGAGCCGGCAGTACAGCCGGTAGCCGACACCGGACATGTCCACGGCGCGGTCGTCCCGGTAGAAGCCGGCGAGGACGCCGATGATCTGCGCGTCCCGGACGTGCTCGTTGCACAGGCAGTTGTCGCCCCGGATCACATAGCCGTCCGGCAGCACCCGAACGACGCGGTGCAGCACATACTTCGGGCCCACGCGGTACAGGGGCACGTCGTACTTCCGCAGGCGGCCCTCCGGCGGGCGGATGATGACGGTGTCGCGACCCTGGCGGAGCATGGGGTACATGCTGGCGCCCTGCGTGGCGGCGGCATAGACCCCCTCGCGCAGCAGGATATCCTCGATGCGGGCGGCGTCCGTCATGGCTCCAGAAAGCCGTGCTCGTCCATCTGGCGGAGAAGGGCAGCCACGTCGGCGGCGGCCCTCTCCGGGGATACGTCGTAGACCTCCGCCAGCTTTGCCGCGATCTGCGGCTCCGTCAGGCTGTCCTGCAGGCAGCGCCAGATAAAGCCCGCCGTCTCGTTGAGCTTGATCATGCCGTGGAAATTCCGGGCGGCGTCGCCGGTAGCCACTACCATGGGACTGCCCAACACCTCCCGCAGAATGAATCCGGATCTGATCTTCATGCGAATACACTTCCTTCCTCGCAGCCCTCATCGGGGCGGCGTTCCGATTCGTAGGTAAGGCCGGTCATGGCCTCGAAGCTGCAGCGGACGGCGTCCTCCGTCATGCCGCAGGAGAGCCGGCAGACAGGGACGGCGCGCAGCAGTGCGTCCAGAAAGCCCAGCGTCCGGTATTCCAGATCCGGGTCGTCCCGGTGGTAGGTCTGGCAGAACAGGGGCTCCAGCGCTTCGGCAGGGGATAGGCGGCGGATGCGATCCGCGCCGCGCTCCAGCACGCATATGCCCCGCAGCGGGGCGCTGGTGGGGCGCTGCCAGCCCTCCTTGCCCGCCCACGGGGAGCCCCAGACGCGGATGCCGCCATCCTCCTCCAGCGAGAAGAAGGGCTTGTCGCCGTTGATGACGGAGACACCGCTGCCCAGATACTGCCGCCACAGGCGGATATGGGTGCTTTTGCCTGTGCCGCTGGGGGCGGTGAACAGATAGGCGGCACCGCCGTAGGCCACGGCGGCACCGTGCAGGAGAAAGCGGTCGAAGGCGGGGAGCTGCGCGGCCAGCTGCTCCTGTACGCAGAGGAACTCCAGATAGCCGGGGGAGGGCTGGGTCAACTCGCCGGAGGCGGCCATGCGCGCCATCTCCTCCGGAGTGACGGAAACGCGAATGGACACCGGCGCGTCAGGCGGCGGCAGCTCGTAATCCCGGCAGAGCCGGCGCGTCAGCGGATAGTTGGCGGCGATCTCCGCCGGGATACCGGCGGCGCTGAGGAAGAATCGTTCCAAAATACCTCTCCTTTCAGGCGCTGGCCAGCTCCACGGTACGATCCACGATGGCGAGGGCGGCGGGACGGTGGGTCACGATGAGCACCGTCTTGTCCGTCATCTGCCGCAGATTGGCCAGCAGCTGCGCCTCGGTGGCCTCGTCCAGCGCACTGGTGGCTTCGTCCAGCAGCAGGACGGGACGGTCGGAGAACACGGCGCGGGCAATGGCCAGACGCTGCAGCTGGCCCTCCGACAGGCCGGCGCCCCGTTCGCCCAGCGGCGTGTCCAGACCCTGCTCCAGCGCGTCTACGAAATCCTCCGCACAGGCGATGCGCAGAGCCTGCCGGATGCGGGGCTCGTCCTGCGCGGCAGGGGCGTCGGAGAAGGCGACGATCTGGCGGACGGTGCCGCTGAGCAGCTGGCTGCCCTGGGGTACATAGGAGAACAGGCCGCGCCATGAGGACGTCAGGGGCTGTTCGCCGCTGCGGCCAAGCAGGAAGCACTGGCCACTGTCCAGCGGGTAGAGGGCCATCAGCAGCTTCAGCAGCGTGCTCTTACCGCAGCCGGAGTGGCCGGTCAGCGCCAGATAGCAGCCCTTTTCCACGGTGAGATCGAGGTGGGAGGCCACGGGCAGGGGCGGTACGCCCTCCGTGCCACGACCGGGGTAGGTGAAGCAGGCGTCGCGCAGGCCGAAGGCCAGCAGCTCCTGCCGGTAAAAGCGCTGTACCTCATCCGGGGAGACGGGCTCGGCGGTAAGATCATCCGGGAAGGACTCCGCCTCACGGAGACGGTCGGCGCTGGCCAGCATGGCATAGAAGCGGGGGAGATAGCCGGTGAGGTTGGCGAAGGGCCCCTGTATCTGGGTGATGAGCTGCTGTACGGCGGCGAACGCGCCGTAGCTCATGGTGCCGTGGAGGATGCCGCTGCCGCAGTAGATGACGCCGAACAGCATGAAGCCGTACATGGCGCCGCTGAAGCCCACATTACAGAGGTTGGAGAAGCGGGTCCGGCGCATGCGGTCGGCGCGGTGGGCGTCCATGCGGGCATCCGCCTCCCGCGACACGGCCTGGCGGCGGTCGAAAATGCGCACCACCAGCAGACTGGACAGGGACTCCTGCAGGTAGACGCGCAGGCGGCCGTCAGACTCCTGTATCTGCTTGTGCAGGCGCTTGAGGGTGCGGCGGAACACGGTGGCCAACAGGGCCAGCACTGCGCCGGCGGGCAGGATAACGGCGGCCAGACGCGGTTCGATGTACAGCAGCACCGCTGCGGCGGCGATGAGACGCACCAGCATCCCGGCGGCGCCGGGCAGTACCTGCGCCATGGTGTCGGCCACCACGGTGGTGTCCGAGGTCAGGCGGTTGAGCCATTCGCCGGAGTGAACGGCGGCCACGGCGGCGTAGTCCTTTTGCAGCAGCGTGGCGAAAAGCCGGCCTTTGAAGCGGTTTTCAAGGGTGGCGCGGGTGTACTCACTGAGGTGGCGCTCCACGGCCCGCAGGGCGATCTGAAACAGGATGAGGCCGATGAGCCACGCGGTGCTGCGCAGAAACTGGAGCCGCAGACCGGCCACGGCGGCGTCGATCAGTGCGCGCAGCACCAGTGCGTAGCCTACGCCGCACAGCGCCAGAACGGACTGCACCAGCAGCAGCCAGAGGGTCAGGCCGCCGGTGCGGCCCGTCACGGAGCAGAGCCAGCGAAGCGTGGTGGTATGGGCAGAACGGGACATGATGATCCTCCCGGAAGCAACGATCTCCGCACAGAAGCGCCGTTGTGACGTTAAAGTGCGCACATACTACACATTATATGAGCTGCGGCGCGCTGCGTCAAGTCATTTGACCGGAAGAATGGCGGGGGAGGGGGGAATGTGCGGCGGGCGGGAGAAAAAATGCAAATCTGAGAAAATTTCTCTTGCATTTTCTAAAGCGGTGTGGTATGATAACCAAGCTGTCGATGAGACATGCGCCGTTAGCTCAGCTGGATAGAGCGTCTGGCTACGGACCAGAAGGCCGGGGGTTCGAATCCCTCACGGCGTGCCACCCCGAAACCGTTACACAACAACGGTTTCGGGGTTTTGCTTTGCCCTTTTTGGGCGGGGAAAGAACGCCGATGTCTTTCAAATGTCTTTCAGACAGCTTGCGAGTTTGTCGGCCATCCCCCGCTTGCGCGCTGTATCTATATGCCCATAGATGTTAGCGGTGGTCTGGATGTCGCTGTGTCCCATCCATTCTTGTACGTCCTTGAGGGCAAAACCATTGTTCAGCAGCAGGCTTGCGCAGCTGTGACGCAGTTCGTGAAAACGAATGTGCGGAAGCCCATTCTGCTTGAGTACCTTTGCAAAATGGTGTGTCACATAGTCAGGGGCAAAGGGAGTACCATCCGGCCACTTGAAGATGTAGTCATTGGCCTGATAGGCACGGCCAAACTGGCGGCGGTTTTCTTCTTCCTCCGCCTTGGCGGTAAGAAAGATACTGCGGGCTTCGGCGGTCATCGGAAAGCTGCGGCGGCTGCTTTCGGTTTTGGTCTTATCCTTTTCAATCTTAACGCCCAACTTGCAGACGGTATGATGAATCAGAACAAGGCCGTTCGTGAAGTCCACGCTATCCCATTTCAAGCCCAGAACCTCGCTGCGGCGCAGACCGTACAGGGCGGTTATTTTGACCAGCGGCAACATGGGGTCATCTTTCATAACGGCAAAGAGCTTGTGAAGCTGTTCCGTGCTGTAGAAATGTGCTTCATAGCGTTCCTTGCGCGGTAGTTCGACGAGTTTGCAGGGATTGGCCGCAAGTTGCCCTTCCTTTATCGCTTCGTCAAATGACAGCGAGAGAATCGTGCGCAGGTGGCGCATCGTCTTTGCGGACAATCCGCCTTTTCCGTCCAGCCGGCCGCGTTCGTGCTTTTCGTCGAAGTAGGCTTGCAATTTCTTGACCGTACAATCGCGTAGAGAAAGACCGTTCGCGTCAAAATAGGGGGGTATCTGCGTTTTGGCGGTCTGCTTATAGCCGCGATAGGTCACTTCATCCACACGATGCTGCGCTTTTGTCAGCCAGAACCGCACGCAGTCGGAAACGAGCATATCGGCGCACGGTGCTGCTGTTTCCTTCTCCGCTTCGGATAGCTTTTCGCGCAGCATCTGCTCCGCTTTTCGCTTATTCCCTTTGGCGGTCAGACCGGTGGAGAGCCATTGCTGCCTGCGCTTACCGTCTATGTAACGGTCAAGAACGACATAGTATTTATTACGTTTGATTTGCAGATGTCCTGTCATAGTTGATTCCTTTCTGACAGTGACCTGCTGTTATCGTTTGACTGTGTAGCTGGCTGAAACGAGATAGTCCACTACACAGCGCTTGGGGATGATGTATTTTTTGCCAATGCGCTTGCTGCCTATGGTGCGCTCGCGCAGAAGGCGGTATACAGACTTGCGGGAAATACAGAGAACTGCGGCAACCTGCTCAGGCGTCATAACATCGGGGTAATTATTCAGCATCAGCACACCCCCTTAAAGCGTCTCATCAGCGCTGTCGGGGAGCATCTCCCAAACGCCGTCATTGATACGGCGCAGAAACGCTGCATAGCTTACAGGTTCTTCCAACTGCACAAGGGGGTATTGCTCTGCAAGGGGAATGTTGCTGACGATAAACACCTGTGTATAGCATGCCACGCGGTCAGCGTAACGGCTGGGCAGCATGAGGGGGTATACATCCAGATAGTTCAGCATATCGGGCAGCGGCAGGTTGGAGCGGAACTCATCAAACATAATGACCGGTTCACCCTTGTACCCGTCGAAGGGGTGCTTATAATTGGTCACACGGTATACGTTTTCGTCACCATACCTGTCCAAGATGCTGCGGGTCTTGCCTACACCGGTAGCACCGTGGATATAACATACCTTCAAGTCAGTGCGGCGCACACGGCGGTATTTATCCGCCAGCAGCGTCTGTCGTGCTTGCTGGATGCGGGGCAGATGGTTCAGCGCGGAGGGGTATGCGCGGAGGATCTCCACATCAGAAGCACCATCCTCAAGCATAGCGAGGATCGCTTCCGACTGCTTGACGCGCCGTTCTGATTCGGCAGGAAGCTCACCGGATTCCTCGAAGGTGTCCGGCAGGTTGGTATCCGCCTTATCCGTTTCGCGGTGCTTGCCCTCCTTGCGGATATAGTCGCGGTTTTCGCGGTGTGTACCGCGGGCATCCTCGATATGTGCGCCATAGAAACGCTGCTGCATGGTCTGGAACATCACAGCATTTTTGAACACGACGTACAGATGGGTGTGCGGTGTTCCTTGATGGCCTATTTCGTCACACATACACCAATACAGACAGCCAGTCATCCCGGACAGGATGTTCTTGATGATGTCATGCGTGAAGCCATTATCGGCAGGATTGTTGATGGTGATTTGATACTTACGGTATGCGGCACTTCTGGCCATAGAAAGATACTCCTTTCAAACTCGGCGAATCATCTCCTTTCCCAATCAATTTATCATGTCTTACCTTCCCTGGCGTATGTTTTGCCAGCTGGCGACACTACTTCATCCAACTATATGCGATGATTCAGTTGTGGACGTGTACATGCTGTACACAACTTACAGTGTTGCACAGGGGGTAATACTTGCCCCTGTGCGACGCCGACGCGGGGCATACGCCCACCGCGTGCGGCGTTATTTTTTCTTCGCCTCCTTGCCCTTAAGAAGTGCATCACCGAGTTTTTCTCCCAGTGCTTCACCGACAAGAAAGCCGGTCAGGGTCATACCAGCAGCAGCGGCCAGCTTCTTCAATGCGGCTTTTTCCTCCGGTGTCACGCGGATGTTGATGGACTCTGTGCGTTCTTTCGGATTTACATTCATGTCGATGTCTCCTTCTGCTCATTACGTCGTTGCGCGATGTATACACATGATAACATGGCGTCTTTACGTTGTCAAGAGAAAATACCGAATTGGATGGAACAGGAGGGGGGGAGCAAAGCGCGAGGATGCACACCATCCACCGCAGGTGCTCTGCGCGGCTATCGCCGTACTTGGCAACGCGAGCATTTGCGGCAACGGGGGAATGTTACAGCAAGGTCGGGTTGCTCACGCGAGCCGCTTTGCGGCTTCGCCGCAAGTTGCTCCCGCGTATCCTCGAACAACAATCAGCGCCGCAAGAAAAGGCAGGATGCCCGCATAGGGCATCCTGCCAACGATAACAGCAGACGGCTTCTAACACTTTTCTAACAGATTTTATTTTTTCTGGATTTATTACAGCTTCAGGGCTGGTGACAGATTCCGGAGATGAAACACCTGAAACCGTTGCAAATACAAGGGGTTTGAAGGAATTAGACGGGACAGGAGGGGGCTACTCGTGAGGAAACAACAGCGGCTACGGACCAGAAGGCCGGGGGTTCGAATCCCTCGCGGCGTACCAAAAGCCCTCGAAATCGTCTGATTTCGAGGACTTTTGCTTTTCATAAGTTGTCATTTTCGGATGCCGCTTTTTTCTGACCCAAACGCTGACCCCAACGGGAGCGGATAGCGGAAAGGTCTATACCGCACGGGAGAGGATATTGCCCATCGTCTGTGCCGCCTTGAGCTGCGCGTCGGTGGTAACGTGGGCGTAGGTGTCCAGCGTGAAACCCGCCGAGTAGTGTCCGAGCATCGAGGACACCGTTTTCACGTCCACGCCGTTTTGCAGGGCCATGGTTGCGAAGGTGTGGCGCAAATCATGAAAGCGTATCCGTGGCAGTCCCGCCCGTTTCAGCACCCGCTGGAGCATGTGCAGGACGCTGTCCGGTGACATGGGGCCTCCGCTTGGCGATGGGAATACCCATTCGCTGCTACCCGTTTTTCTCCTTTGATGCATCAGAACGCTTATCGCGTCTGCCGACAATGGCAGGGTGCGGTAGGCGTTTTTCGTTTTCAGCGGTGCTTCGACTACCTTGCCGTTCTGCCGTGAAATGGCCCGTTGGATTTTCAGCACACCACGGTCGAGGTTAACGTCCGTCCACTTCAGCCCCAGCAGTTCGCCCCGCCGAAGTCCGGTAGCGAGGTCGAGGTAGTAGAGCTCGTACACGCCGCTGTCCCTGGCCTCCTGGAAGAAGGCGCTGAGTTGGTCGGCGGTCAGGGTTTTCATCTCTTTGTGCTCCACCTTTGGCAAGGCGCAGCCCTGCGTTGGATTCTTGCTCACCAACTTCTGCTCCATAGCGAGGTTGTACGCCGAGCCGATCATCTGATGGATGTTTCGCACGGTTTTCGGAGCCAGTCCCTTCGGTTTCTTTTTCGCTTCGACGCGGTCTACTCGCCCGCCGTCCAGCAGATGCTTGTAGAACCGCTGCAAGTCCAGAGAGGTCAGGTCTGCCAGCGGGATGCCGCCGATCTGCGGCTTGATGTGGTTTTTCAGAAAGCCTTGGCTGGTTTTGAAGGTCGATGGGCGCAGCTTGATTTTCGCATAGTTTTCCATCCAGACCTCCAGCCAACTCCCCACGGTGTAGGTCTTGGCCCGTCCGTAGTCGATGCCCACGTTTTCCTCGATGGCTTTCTTGAGTTTCTCCTTAACTTCTGCCTGTGTTTTGCCGAGAACATTTTTGATGATGGCTTTGCCGGTTTCTGGATCTCGGCCAACCGTGTACCGGCCCTCCCAACGACCATCCTTGCGCTTTCGGATATTCCCTTCGCCGTTTGCTCGTCGTTTTGGCATGGTATCAGCCCCTTTCGCAACGAACAATACCGTAACCAAGGGAACAAAGCTACCCTAACGCCGAACTGTTATCAGAAAGTTATCATTTGCGCTTAGACCACGCTGCCCTATCTTTGTCTATGGCGGCGCAATTTTTGCGCTGCCGAAGGTGTTCTCTTTAGTTACAGCGGTGCGATTTTTGAACGGTCAAGAAGCCCTCTCCATTGACTACAGCGGCGTAAAATATGTACGATCTGCGCTGAAAATCGCCGCTGCACAAAAAGCACTTTTTTGAGTGGTTGAAAACTGCGATTTCCTCAAACGCCTGCGGAACGTCCACCTTGAAAAGTCCGCCGCCACGGGCCTTTTCTGTGCCTGACGTTCACCAAAGACTGCGAAAACACCTCGCAAGGTGCACCTTAGACTGCGGTTTCAAAACCTTGGAAAGCCCCGCACTGCGGGGCTTTGTGGCTGAGAGGTGCCAAATTACGGGCACCTCTCTTTATCTTGTGCTAAAATCGAACGGCCTTCCCCGTCCAAAAATCCGGCTTAAAAAGTTCTGTTTTTCGTCCAAAACCGTTCCCGCAAATATCGCCAAAAAGTTACCGGCACAACGCTGTTCCAAACTGCTTTTCATCACGTTTTTCAATGTCTCCCACAAACGGCCCACGTTCGCTTTCACGAGTGAAAGTGGGCACACACTCGCCTTCGCCAACAAGATCGCACACAACGGCTCACACGCCGAAACACGGGCCTTCCCTCCCTCAGCCACAGTGCGGTCTTATGCCGCCAGCGAAATTCTTTTTATTCCACCGTGCTTTTATATACATACATTTCCCGGTTCTCTATGAACCCTCAACACCAGCAGAAGAGAAAAATCCGGCAAAGCTGCCGCCGCAACGCTGTTCCAAACCGCTTTTCATTGCGTTTTTCAACTTCTCGCACAAACGCCCCATGCTTGCTTTCACAGCCGAAAGCGGGTACACACTCGCCTTCGCCAACAGGATCGCACACAGCGGCTTACACGGCGAAACAGGGGTGTTTTGGATGGGGGCGCTATTACTACCCTCGGAGCGTTTTGCACGGTTCGGAAACCCTGCGTGGCCAGGGGGTAGAACGGCAAACTTTGCCGCTTTTGGGTCTTGGTCGGAGACGCTCCTGAAGAACGCAGAAAGCCTTCGGGACAGCGATGCGCTCATGCGCGTCGCTGTCCCGAGGCGTCGCGGCCCCGCTGGGCTGCGTGATCTGTTTGCAACTTGGTGGTGTTGCTGTTTTTTCACTCTGTGCGCAGTACTTTCTGAACGTGCGAGGTGGGGGTGGTATCACTACCCTCGGAGCGTTTCACACGTTTCGGAAACCCTGCGTGGCCAGGGGGTAGAACGGCAAACTGTGCCGCTTTTGGGTCTTGGCCGGGGGCACTCTCGAAGAACGCAGAGGGCCTGCGGGACAGCGATGCGCTTATGCGCGTCGCTGTCCCGCAGGCGTCGCGGCCCCACTGGGCTGCGCAGCCCTTACTGTGGGATTCTTGGCTTTCCTGCTTTTGCTTAAAACCACTATTGCAAACAGCCTTACGCCATGGTACTATGGTGTCACCAAATCGGAAGCCATAGGATGAAAAACAGAGTGAGGAGGATTCTCTTTATGTTTGCCTTTTTTCCTTTGGAAACGCTGGGAAAGCCCCTTGAAAAGCTCTTGCAATGGATGGATAACCATCGTCTCTTCCTCATTCTTCCAGCTCTCGGCATCCTGCTTTCCCTGGGCGTGTTCTGCTATGTGCATTTCCGGACACCACCCCAGCCAGAGCCCTTTACTTTGGAAGCAAAGCAGGGCGATTACTGCTATCTGGATGTTCAGCACCTCTCCAACTGGCTCCTGAAAATTTCGGGTGGCGAGGAAAATAATTGTTTTTATCTGGCGGTTGGCACGGATGAGACCATGTGCATCGTCTCCATGAATGATGTGATCTTTGAAAACTTTGCGGACATTGTTGAATACAACAACTCTGATTTTACAGTTCCAGGCACCATACCACAGTCATACCGCGCCGACGGCATCGTCAAGCAAATGACGTCTGAAAATCTGGATGCTCTCATGGACTTGTTTGGCACAACGGCTGAACAGTATACGGCCTTGTTAGGCAACAATTATCTGGATCTGCGGGAAGATCCAAACGGTAATCTTGTGGAACTGTTTGTTTATGTTCTTGGCGCATCGCTTATTATTCTGCTTCTCTATTGTGTGGCCCTCCTTGATGAGCAGCACGAACGCCGCAAGCGGGGCAAAACCGCCGAAGCAGAGTTGTAATAGGAACAATCCGCCCCTGGTGCTTTTTTCAGGCATTGGTACATACTACGATTCATACTCAGGTCCCCGCCCTGTCAGGAATTTAAAAGGCGTATTCAAAAACATCCCTGCTGATAAAACAACGAAACACAGAATTTATACAATTCCAGATACGCCTTTGACCCAGTTTTGACCCAGAATCCGAAAAAAGCGGGCAGGGCTGGACGGAAACAATGGAAAATCCGCCGAGCGAATGGTGGCAAAAAGCACAAATCGGAGCCGAAACGGCTCCGATTTGCCCTTGAGACAACCTACGGACCAGAAGGCCGGGGGTTCGAATCCCTCACGGCGTGCCA
>OJRG01000593.1_pt1 | contig 18478 bp, 25 predicted proteins | sample 1599121 | NCBI WGS metagenome assembly OJRG01 (sample SAMN03922528, study PRJEB24848) | human gut metagenome | isolation source: stool sample | host: Homo sapiens | place: Germany | collected 2010-05
TCTGTGGAGAACAAGTCATCTACCGAGGCCAGCTCTACTTTTTTCGCGCTGCTTTTCAAGTTTCAACACCTCCTTTGTCAGATTGCGGTAGCCCTCGGCCACCTTGCCGCCGGGGTCATGGGCGAAGATGCTCTTGCCCTCGGCGCTGATCTCCTTGGCCCGGACTGAATGTGGAATCTCGGTGCCGAACACCTTGATTTTGCTGCCGTAGGTCTCCCGCAGCAGGGCGGCGATCTCTTTCGCAAAATTGGTTCGGCTGTCCACCATCGTCAGCAGGATGCCGTCGATCTGGAGTTTAGGGTTCAGCTGCCGCTTGACCTTGCTGATGGTGGACAGCAGCTGTTCCAGGCCCTTGGCGGGCAGGTACTCCGCCTGAACGGGGACTATGATCCTGTTGGCTGCGGCCAGCGCGTTGACTGTGAGCATCCCCAGGGAGGGCTGGCAGTCGATGAGGATATGGGAATACTGTCCCTTCACGGTGTCCAGATACTGCCGCAGGACGGTCTCGCGGCTCATGGCGTTTACCAGCGACACCTCCATGCCGGACAGCTGGATGTCGGCGGGCATCAGGTCCACGCCCTCCGGGTGGTGCAGGATGCCCTCGCCGGGGCGCAGCGGCTCGTCCATCAGGATGCGGCCCATCGCGTCCGAAAGTGTAAAGGGCAGTTTGTCCGGCTGGGGGTTGCCCAGGCTGATGGTCAGGCTGGCCTGGGGGTCTGCGTCCACCAGCAGCACCTTTTTTCCGGCCTGTGCCAGCCCGATGCCTAAGTTGGCGCAGGTGGTCGTTTTGCCAACGCCGCCCTTCTGGTTGGCGATGGCGATGATTTGTGGGTTCAATGACTTCACCTCATTTCTGATTTGGCGTTGTCATGTGCCTGCACAGCAGTCCCGGAAACAACAAAAGCCGCCACTTAAAACAAGTGACGGCTCTGCTTAAATCCAATATTCTGTTGTGTTTGGAATCAAAAGGTTTTGAGTTCCTTTCTGCAATTCATTTGTCGTTAATGAAACACCTCCTGTAATTCGACTTATTTCAGTATGATTTTTCGGTTTGGAAAAGGATGAAAAAATCAGGCTGAAAACCTCAAAACCCTTGATCCTACGGGGCTTTTCCGGTTTGTCGTAATTATACCGTAAGGGCATACTTTCGCGACCCACGCTCTGGCCAGCGGCGTAGATGCCAAGACTCTCTCCGGTATCCTTGGACACACCAACGCATCGTTCACGCTGGATACCTACACTCATGTGACGCCAGACATGCAGAGAGCCGCCAGCGATGTAGTTGGCGGCATTCTCAAAAATCTATTGGGAGAGGAGTTGAACCCATGGCAAGGAAACGAAAAAGCGGAACCGGCACCATAAGGCAGCGAAAGGATGGCCGCTGGGAAGGCCGGGCTGTGGTGGGCTATGACGACAAAGGCCTGCCCAAAACGAAAAATGTGCTGGCCAAGACCAAGCATGAGTGTCAGGAAAAGCTGACCAAGCTGATGGAGACAGTGGGTAGCGCCAAGTCCGAGAAGATCTGCGCCGATATGCCCTTCGGTGAATGGATGGACTTCTGGTATCAGACCTACATCAAGTCCGGTCTCCGCCCCGCCACGCAGAATACTTATGAGAGTACCATCTATCAGCATATCATCCCGCAGCTGGGCAAGATTCCACTGTGCCAGTTGACTCAGAAGGACCTCCAGCAATTCTACGCCCACCTGAAAAAGGAGGGACGGCTTGTCCACACCGAACAATATGGGAAGGGCCTGTCCGATCGGATGGTGCGGATGTGTCACGCCAAATGTCGGGCGGCACTGGACCAGGCGGTGCAGGAGAACCTGATCCGAAGCAACCCTGCTGTGGGCTGCAAGCTGCCGCCCAAGCGGGGACGGGAGATGCAGGTGCTGTCCCGCCAGGAGCTCCAGCGGTTTCTCATTCAGGCCAAGGCGGATGGCTACTTCGAGTTGTTTCTGCTGGACTTATCCACCGGCCTTCGCCGGGGTGAACTGCTGGCCCTACAATGGTCCGACCTGGATCTGGATGCCGGAACGCTGTCTGTGACCAAACAGGTCTATGAGGTAAATGGAAAGATGCAGCTGAGTGTCCCCAAGACAAAGGCGTCCATCCGCAAACTGGTGCTGCCGCCCGCCGTGGTGGAGGTGTTCCGGGAGTACCGAAAGACAGCAAAGTCCCGATGGCTGTTTCCATCGCCCATCAAGGAGGATAAACCGATCCAACCCGGCTCCATGCTCCGTCGGCTTCATATCATTCTGGAGCGGGCCGGGTGCAAACAAATCAGATTTCACGATCTGCGCCACACCTTTGCCACCATGGCATTGGAGAACGGCATGGACATCAAGACACTCTCCGCCATGCTGGGCCATGTGTCGGCGGCTACCACGCTGGACATCTACACTCACATCACCGGCGATATGCTCAGTGAAGCCGCCGCCAAGATCGACCGCGGCCTGGGCAATGAGGTAGCGGAGGACTCTCCTGAGGCAAATCCGCTCGCTGACTTCCAGCCGGTCATGCGGCGCACAAGAAAGCCCGGCACCGGATGCATCACAGAACTCAATGACCACCTCTTTGAGGGCCGCTACTCGCCCACCTGGCCGGACGGCACCAAGCACTCCAAATGCGTCTACGCCCATACCCGTGAGGAGTGCGAGGAGAAACTGAAGGTGCTCATCCAGCAGCTGAACGCCGAGCGGAAGGCAATCCTGGACCGGCTGCGAGGGATCCCATCGCCTGAGAAACTCACCAAGAAGCAACGGCAGATCTGGGAGTACATGAGGCTCTGTCCCGACGAGACGAATTACAGCACCATTGCCAAGGGGGCTAAGGTGACCCGGCATACGGTGGCAAAGCACTATGAGATGATTCAAAAGATGCTGGGCATCCAGAAACCCGCTCCCCATCCTCTGCTCGATTGCCAGACAGTCCCGCTTATGGTATGATGACCCTATCAAGTGAGGAGGTGGCGTCATGCCCCTGCATATCGTGCGAAATGATATTACTACCATGAAGGTGGACGCCATCGTCAACGCTGCCAAGGAGAGTCTGCTGGGCGGCGGAGGTGTAGACGGCGCCATCCACCGTGCCGCCGGACCGGAATTGCTGGCTGAGTGCCGCACCTTGGGCGGCTGTAAAACGGGACAGGCCAAGATCACGAAGGGCTACCGCTTGCCGGCAAAGTTTGTCATCCACACCGTCGGCCCCATCTGGCGGGGCGGCAGCCACGGGGAGCGGGAATTATTGGTTTCATCCTACCGCTCCTCTCTGGAACTGGCTTTGGGTAATCACTGTGAAACCGTGGCGTTCCCCCTGATCTCCTCCGGGGTGTACGGCTATCCCAAGGATCAGGCCCTGAAGGTGGCCGTGGATACCATTGGAGATTTTCTGCTTGCCCATGATATGACCGTATATCTGGTAATCTTCGACCAGGCCGCATATACCATCGGCGGAAAGCTCTTTGCCGACATTGCCGCCTACATCGATGACCGCTATGTGGATGCCCACACCGACAGCCGGGAGACCCAACGCCGCTGGATGGCTATGGCCTCCATGCCCATAGAGGAATCGGAGTGTGTGCCTGCTCCCTGTGCTATGGCGCCCTCCGACCTGGACGAAGCCCTCAGCAAACTGGACGAGAGTTTCTCGCAGATGCTGCTGAGAAAGATCGACGAGCAGGGCATGACCGACGCCCAGTGCTATAAAAAGGCCAACATCGACCGCAAGCTGTTCTCCAAGATCCGCTCGGATGTCCACTATAAGCCCTCCAAGCCCACTGCCATGGCCTTCGCCATTGCCCTGGAATTGCCGCTGGAGGAGGCACAGGAGATGCTGGAAAAGGCAGGCTTTGCCTTCTCCCACGCCAGCAAGTTCGATATCATCGTGGAGTATTTCATCGCCCACCGGAACTACAACATCTTCGAAATCAACGAGGCTCTGTTCGCCTTTGACCAGAGCCTGCTGGGAGGATAACGCCATGCCTCGGATCGATGTCACGGAGATGGCCTTTGCCAAACTCTATTCCCTGCTGGTAGCCAAGGCAGAGAAAGAGGGCCGCACACGAGAAGAAGTGGACCAAGTCACCGCCTGGCTCACCGGGTATACGCCGGAGGAGCTTGCCCGGCTGGAGCAGTCCGATATGAGTTACGGAGACTTCTTCCGGAACGCCCCCGCCCTGAACCCAAACCGCACACTGATTACGGGCAAAATCTGCGGTGTCCGGGTGGAGGAGATCGAGGATCCCCTGATGCGGGATATCCGGTACCTGGACAAGCTGGTGGACGAACTGGCCAAGGGCAAGGCCATGGAAAAAATTCTGAGAAAGCAGATGCCTGACGATGAATAAGCAGGAGATTTACGCTCTTCTCAATACCAGAAACATCTGGCATGAGATAACGGAGCACAAAGCCGTTTACAACATGGCGGAGGTGGCGGAGATCCACCTGCCCTACCCGGAGGCCGATGCCAAGAACCTCTTCATCCGGGACGACAAAAAGCGCAATTACTACCTCATCACGGTGAAGGGCGACAAGCGGACCGACCTGAAGGCCTTCCGGCAGCAGAACGGCACCCGGCCCCTGACCTTCGCCTCCGATCAGGATCTGATGGATATGCTGGGCCTGATCCCCGGCGCGGTGACGCCCCTGGGCCTGCTCAATGACCGGGAACATAAGATGACCTTCTGGCTGGATAAGGCCTTTCTGGCGGGCTCCGGTCTGATCGGCGTACACCCCAACGACAACACCGCCACCGTGTGGCTCAAGGCTCAGGATCTGCTTAAGCTTCTGGAGGAAAACGGCACCAGGATCACTCTGTTTGATGCCTGAGAAAGCGGCTGGATTTGTCGCCCACCAGGCGACCCGTCCAAACAAAAATCCCCCTATACTGTGCTTGTAAACCAAACAACACAGCATAGGGGGATTTTTTATGAAGCAGAATTTGACGGAACTGGTGTTCATCCTGGACCGCAGCGGCTCCATGCAGGGGCTGGAGGGCGACACCATTGGCGGCTTCAACGCCATGATCGAAAAGCAGAAGAAGGAGCCGGGCGAGGCCTTTGTCTCCACTGTTCTCTTCGATGACCGGGCCGAGGTGCTCCACGACCGGGTGAAGTTGGGCGAGGTTCACCCTATCACCGAAAAAGAGTACTATGTCCGGGGCTGCACCGCTCTGCTGGATGCCATCGGCGGGGCCATCCACCACATTGGAAATATCCATAAGTACGCCCGTCCTGAGGATGTGCCGGAACACACTCTTTTTGTTATCACCACCGACGGCATGGAGAACGCCAGCCGCCGCTACTCCACCCGGCGGGTAAAGGAGATGATCCAGCGGCAGAAGGAAAAGTACGGCTGGGAGTTTCTCTTCCTGGGGGCCAACATCGACGCGGTAGAGACGGCGGGCCATCTTGGCATTGCCCCCGACCGGGCGGTGAACTACCACTGCGACAGCGAGGGTACCCGTCTCAACTACGAGGTGGTGGGCCAGGCTGTGGCCGCCGTCCGGTGTAGCGCACCTTTGGATGAACACTGGAAGGACGCCATTGAGGAGGATTTCCGCAAGCGGCAGAAGACGGGGCGGCAGTGATCCGCAGGCAGAAAAAATGAGGGACGGAGGCCACGCCTCCGTCCCTCATTCCTGTCTCAGATCAGCAGATCATTTCAGCTTGGCGCCGTCCTGGAAAGCGTTGCCCACCTTCTTGCCCAGTACCCGGTATGTGTGGTGAATGGGGTCAAAGGTGATGGGCCGCAGCTTGTCCGGGTCGATCTTCCCGTCCTCATCCAGCACGGACTCGTCGGCGCTCACATTGACGATCTCGCCCACCAGGCGGCAGCTCTCCGGGTCGTAGCTCACCAGGCGGCACTCCACCGCCATGGGCAGCTCGTCGATGAGGGGCGCATCCACAAATTCCGATTTGGTGGTGTGCCATCCGGCTTTTGCCACTTTGTCCGCCACCTGGTTGCCGGACTCGATGCCCACATAGTCGCAGGCCACCATCTGCTCCGCCGTGGCCATGCTCACGGTAAAGGCCTTGCGGGCCAGGATGTTGGCGGTGGTTTTATGGCCTTCGCTGATGCACATGCTCAGTTCCTTATCCTCGCTGATGCCGCCCCAGGCCGCGTTCATGGCGTTGGGGGTGCCGTTTTCATCGTAAGCCGCCAGGATAAAGACCGGCTGGGGATAAGTCCAGGGCTTGGCTCCAAAATTCTTGCGCATGGTAATCCCTCCTTGTTTTGTCCCATTATACCACAAGTTCCGGATTTGGAATATGGAGATCCGTTGCCCATAATGAGGAGCTATGCTATGATAAAGGTTACTTACCGCAGCCAACCGAACCGGACTGAACAAACAGAATGGAGAGTGACATGAAAGAAGTAGACCCGAAGAGTACCTCCCGGGCGCTGGCCTTCGAACTCTGGATGAAGGCGCCTATGCCCATGGTGACCCTGATGAAGACCCTGGATGTGACGGCGCTGGTGCGTCTGAGCCGAAAGCGGGGTTACAAATTCAATATGCTCCTCTGCTGGTGCATCGGAAAGGCGGCGGCAGGGATGGAGAACTTCTATCTCCTTCCGGTGTGGGACAAGCTCATGCAGTATGACCGTCTGGCCGTCAATACGGTGGTAGCCACCCGGGACGGCGGCATCGCCACCTGTGACATTCCCGTCTCTGCTGATTTGGAGCAATTCAACCAAGACTACCTAAAGCTCACCAGGCAGGTCCAAGAGAGTGGAGAGAGCTTTGAACTGGGCGAAGATTATATGGTCATCGGCACCTCCGCCCTGGCGGGGTATGAGATCGACGGCGCAGTGAACATCTACGCTGGTTGCTACAACAATCCCTTCTTTATCTGGGGCAAGTACCGGAAAAAGTGGCTGCGGGCCACCTTGCCGGTGTCCTTCCAGTTTCACCACACCCAACTGGACGGTATCCCGGCGGCGGAATTTTTGGAGCGGCTGCAGCGGAAAATCCAGAAACTTTAAAAGTTCCTCTTGACTTTGACGCTCCGTCAACTGGTACCCTATTCCCAAGGAGGGATATCTATGGAGTATTCCATTCAGGAGCTGTCGCGCCTGTCCGGGGTGACCACCCGCACCCTGCGCTGGTACGACCAGATCGGCCTGCTGAAGCCCAGCCGGGTGGCGGAGAGCGGCTACCGCTATTACGGCGGGGCGGAGGTGGACCGGTTGCAGGACATTCTCTATTACCGGGCCCTCGGGGTGGAGCTGGCCCGGATCAAGGAATGTCTGGACGATCCCTCCTTTGACCGTCTGGCTGCCCTGCGAAACCACCTGGCCGCTTTGGAGGCGGAGCGGGAGCGGCTGGAACAGCTCATCCGGTCGGTGAAAGACACCATCGGAGCGGAAGAAAGGAACGAGATCATGAGCGACGAGCAGAAATTTGAGGCGTTCAAGCAGCGCACGGTAGCCCATAACGAGGAAGTTTACGGAGCGGAGATTCGCTCCAAGTACGGCGACAAAGAGGTGGACGAGGCCAACGCCTCAGTGATGAACCTGACCCAGGCGCAGTACCAGGAGTGGACGGATTTGGGTCGGGAGATCCAGGAGCGGCTGGAGGCTGCCGTCCAGGCCGGGCTGTCCCCGGAGAGTGAGGAGGGCAAGGAAATTACCGCCCTCCACCGCCGGTGGCTCACCATCACCGGGAACCGGTACGACCCTGCCAAGCACCGGGGCATTGCGGAGCTCTATGTGATGGACGAGCGGTTTACCGCCTACTACGATAAGCATATGCCCGGCTGCGCCCGCTTTTTGCGGGACGCCGTTGTCCACTGGGTAAAATAAGAATGAAGTAGGCCCCCGGCTACTCGCCGGGGGCCTACTCCTATTTCCGGTTCGGTTTCCGCTTGATGGCCAGCAGTCGAAGGAAATCCTCAAACAATGAGGTGTCCGCTGGTTCAAACATCAGCCATTTCCCATCATGGTAAGTTGGCGTTTCATCATAAATGGTTTGCACTTCCGGAGCGTAATGCTCCCTATCATTCTCAAATTTTAAGCGGTCGTCCTTGCCCAAGATGACCATAAACCCGATGCAGTTTTCTCTGGCATAAAGCGCGCACAGGGTTTTGCCGCCCCGGCGGTATTTATACTCATAGGTCCATGCCTTCCCGCCGCTGCCCCACAGGCGCTCCATGTCATATTTCTCGTCAATCAGGGCGCATAACTGCGTCCAGATCTCATATAAGGGTTTCCCCACTAACATTGTCATCTGCTCCGCGCTTGGCACGATCTCAGGCATAGTAGCCGCCTCCTTGCTTTACTTCTTCTCCACCGGGATCCAGATCTCACAGTAGTAGTCCTGATCCTGGGTGCCATTTTCAAATTTACTGGCATCGCTGTACAGCTCCACATTGATGCCCGCAGCGATCTTATAGTCGGGGTTCGTGGGCAGCCACTGGGAGAAGATCTGCTGGTTCAGCCCCTGGAGCGCCTGGGGCATCCGGCCGGTGCAGGGGAACACCGCCCAGGTGTGGGCCGGGATGGTGCGGGTGGTGAAGCCATCCGGGATCTCCCTGGCGGGATCGTAGTTGTCAGCGATGAGATATTCAAACTCATTTCCGCCCATGCTCTCGTCCAGGTTGATGCCGTACATGCCGCACACCACCTTGCCGCCGCCTGTACCGAAGTGCTCCGCCCAGAACTGGGGGACCTGGGCTACCGCGTCCTCATACTTGAAGGTCTTTGCCCGGCAGAGCACCGTAAATGCCTCTTTTTTCATAATCTTGCAATCCATGTTTTGACCACCTTCCAATGTCACTTTGATCCGAAGCGGAGCAAAGGAACGGACCGCGCCTCCGCTTTTTCGCAGTGCGGCAGGTGTGAGACCATGAAATCGGGTAAAGGCTTTGGTGAAGCTGTCCGGCGAGTCGTAGCCGAATTCCAGCGCGATGTCGATGATCCTCCGGTCCGTCGTGAGGACCTCCAGCCCGGCAGCGGAGAGCCGGCGCTGGCGGATGTAGTCGCCCACCGTCATGCCGCACAGCATGGCAAAGCCCTTCTGAAAGTAGAAGGGGGACAGTGCCGCCTGCTGCGCGATCTCCCGGATGGTCAGTTCCTCCCGGAGATGTTCCTCGATATACCGGATTGCCTGATGAATGCTTGTTACCCAATCCATTGGTCACACCGTCCTTCTGTCCTCCAGCATATCGGAAAGAAACGGACTTTGCCCGATTTTCCGTGCTCACATTTGTCCGGTGGTTCCACTTCTTCCTGTTCAGTGGCACACGCTCCCAAAACATGTTCTATGCTCTTTTCCGCGTCAAGAAAACGCCGACCAGTGCCGCAATCAGGGCAAAGGGTGCCAGACGGACAAAGCCCCATTCAAAGGCGTGGAGGGCCACCCCCATAACGGCAGTCTCCGGGGCGCTGTAATCCCAGCCCAGGTAGGGGCTGTTCACCACAGCCAGGACTGCGGCGACGGCCAGAATACCCACGCACACGACGATGAGCAGCCAGTGGAGGGCCGAGCGCCGCATGGCCTTCCTCCGGGCAAACTGCAAATTGATGATCTCCAGCTTTTCCGAGAGGGCTTTGACGGCATCTGCCTCCGACTCCACCACATTCTCTCCAAGTAGCGTGCTTACAGGTGTTTCCAGGGCCTCCGACACGGCGATGAGCAGATCGGAGTCCGGGACGGACAGTCCCTGCTCCCATTTTGAGATGGTCTGCCGCACCACATTCAGCTTGTCGGCAAGGTCCTGCTGGGAAAGCCCCTTGGATTTCCGAAGTGCTTTGATGTTTTCATTGAGCATATTGGCTCACTCCTTTCGGCCCCATTGTAGGTAAAGCGGCCCGTTGCCGCAAGCAACGCAAAGTAACAAGCCTTATTTTTGCAGTTCTCTCCGCAAATCGTCCAGATACAGCCTCTGCTGCCGCTTCAGATAGCCTGGGACAAAGGGAAGCATCCACCAGTTCCTGGCGTTGACGGTTTCGGTGCAATGGATCCGTGTGCCGCCCTCTGCCGTCTCAAAGATCCCCTCCCAGGAGCCAGACATGTTACCGTTCTCCATGGCAAAGGCCCAGCGCCGGAGGGGCTCGCAGGCCGTAACAGTGAAGTTCGTGGCATAGCCGCTCTTGGTGTACTCCACAAAGTGGGTTTCGTCCAGAACTTCCACCCGGGCCAAATCGCTGCGCCAGGCGGTATTTGTTAGGTCGGTCACCACTTGCCACACCCGTTCCACCGGGCAGGGGAAGTGGACGGTCACCCTGGAAGTCGGCATACGCTCACCCTTTCTTCGGTTTCTTGTTCAGCTTCAGGCTGATGCCCCGGCGGTCCGCCGCCTCCTGGAGGAGTTCCACAGTGGCGAGGGCCCGCACCTTGATTGGTTGGTCTTCCAATTCCGGCCTGCCGTCCTGGACAGCCATTACAGACTGTAAATCTTCCGGGGACAGGAGATACACCGCCGTGTTGAAAAACGTCTTGCGGCGGCCATCGTTGTAGCCTGCCAGAAGCTCGTCCAGGATGGCCCGCTTTTCCTCCAGCTGGGCAAGGTAAGCCTCCAATCCCATCTCCCGGGCCTGGGCAATGTCCTGCTGCCGGTTCCGGTGGGGCACGAAGGAGTCCCCGTCATCGAAGCCCTCGTAGTGGGAACAAGGGTACTCCGGGCACTCCCAGCAGAATTGAACGCCGCCGTGCTCCAGGGAGCACTTGGCGATGGCGCAGCTCTGATTGCCCGCCCCGCCGCCGCAGCCGGGACAGTAGCCACCCAGGTGCATGGAGCACAGGGCGCAGTTGAGTCCGCAGAGGGAGAAGCGGGTTTCTCCTCTGGTAAAGCCTTTCATACCCTTTCCTCCCTTAGAACCACAACGCCTGCTCCTTCCGGAATGCCGGGGTGTCCCCTTGGGCGTAGGGGTCATAGCGATTTTCGTTGCAGCCGAATTCCTGCAAAAAGCAGATCTGGTCCGCCTCGTTCCAGCGGATGAGGGAGAGACCGTCAAAACTCTGGATGGTGCCGTCCGTCATGGCGCATCGGAATGCCCACTCCACCACGGTCTGGTCCTCCTTGTGAAAATACTGCTGGATGTCCCAGCGCTCCACGGTGCCCCGGCTGTTCCATTCATCAAACCACAGCTTGATTTTCCAGTTGCCGTGGTACTCCGGCCCCCAGCTCTCGATATAGACGGCATCCGGGGCGAAAAGCTCCTCAATGCCAGTGTCCTGCTTGCGTAGCCACATGGAAAACCATTGCCGGATCTTACTTTCCCTCTGTTTCTCTGCTTCCATATTCATATTCTCCTGTTGTCCCTCTTGGGTGCCGTCCCAAAGCATCAAATATTCTGTACCTTTCTCCGCCAGGATGCGGAACCCCGCCCGCTGGTAGAGGCGCAGGGCCGGATTTTCCTTCTGGACGGAGAGGGATGCCCGCTGGTATCCATTCTCCCGGAGTAGAAGCAAAAGAGCGTTCAGCAGCTGTGTCCCGGTGCCCTGTCCACGATACTCCGGCAGCAACGAGATGGCCAGAGAGGGGGTATCGTTGTCGATGTGGCCGTAGTCCTCCATGATGCGGCACCACGCCGTACCTATCACTTTTCTCTCAACCTCAGCTACCAGGCAATGGTCACCAGGCTGTGTGCCGAAATCCGTAACATAGACCTGTAGCTCCGGCAGATCTATTATCGACCGGGGCGGTGGCTCCATGCCCTCCGGGAGATAGATAGCCTGATAGAGAAATTCTCGCAAAAGGTTATGTTCCTCCGGGCGTATTTTGCGGATAATTGTGTTCATCTCTTTCCTCACTCTGCCCGTATAATGGGCTGTCGGATGACGGTTTTCAGTTTTTCCGGCTTGCACCGCCGCACATCACTTAGATAGATCTCGTGGTGGAACCGGCCCTGGCTGAAATCCAGCCCGTAGCCCTGTCCTACGGCATACGCCTCCATGGCCGCCACGGTGGCGGGCTCATCGTCATAGGGGCCGATGTGCATACACTGGACGCACAGCCCCTCCTCCCAGGAGAAGAACTCTACCTTGGAGAAATCCCGCTGCTTTTTCTCCGCAGCCTCCCGGATGGCCCAATCAAAGACCTCTTCCGTCACAAATTCCGGCAGGCGGATGAGGGAGATCCATTGAAAGTCTTTCTTGCGGGAGTAGTCCACGCCGTGAATGCCCTCCTGCCACCAAATGCCCTCCAGGGGCGGCACCACATAGTCGAAGTAGCCCTCCAGCTTGTGATCGCCCATCTTGCTCATTTTGATGGTGAAGGCCACAGCGTAAAGCAGTTCCAGAGCCTGCTTGTAAGCGCCGCCCTCCTCGTTGGGATCGCCCTGGCCCCGCACGGCCAAGAAGTTCATGGCAGGCACTGTGACGATGCCCGGCGTTTTGGGCGGCAGATAGAATTCCTTGTACTCCTTCTTGTAGTCAAAGGCCATCGTCATTTCCTCCGTTTTTTCGGCTGGGATTGTAGTGCCAGACAGGTGAGGCGGGTGAGGGCGGTCATGGTGTCCCGATCGTCCACATCCTCTACCCAGATATAGTCCCTGGCCCCCTCGTAGGGCGGCGCCTTGGACAAGTTTGGAAAGGCCGCCTCGCCCACTGGGGTGACTTTGACAAAAAGCTGGTCGCCACAGATGACGGCGAAAAACACGCCGTCGCAGTAGAGGCCGTACTCCCCGAACATCTTCCGGCTGCGGATGGAGCCCGCCTCCCGCAGCTGCTCGGCCACATAGTCCACAAAGTCCTGATGAGAGGCCATATCAATTCCTCCTGTGACGATGGGCCAGTGTTTCGGTCAGTTTCCGCAGCTGTTCCCGTAGTTCCTGCGGCTCCAGCAGCTCCGCCTTGTCCCCGAAGGTGAGCACCCAGCTGAGCACGCTGTCGGCGTCGGGAAAACCACCGGTAAAGCGCAGCCGGCCGTCCGGCTCCACGGTGAAGCGATCCACGCCGTACTCCTCCACCAGCCGCCAGCGACAACTGGAGTCGAAGAGAACGGTGACCTGATGCTTGATTGGGAAGATCCGTTTCGGCTCCAGGTCGGGCAGGGGTGTATGTCTTGGCTCAAAGGGTTCTCCGGCGGTGAGCTCCGTCATGCGGTTCAATTTGAACATGCGGAAATCCTCCCGGCTCTGACACCAGCCCCATACATACCAGGTGGACCAGTGGAATACCAGGTAGTATGGCTCCACGGTGCGCACCGACTCCCCCTTGGGGGAGAAGTAGGCAAAGCGGATGGTGCGGTGCTGTTCAATGGCTCCCTGGATGAGCTCGATTTTCGGCGGCAGGCTGGTCTTGTACCAGGAGGAGAGGTCGATGAGCATGTGGGCCCCGCCGCTTACCAGCCCGCCCGTCCCGGCGGACAGCTTCTCCATCAGCTGGGCGTAGCGCCGGGTGCCGCTGACGCTGTCCAGGCTCCTGAGGCCCGCAAGGATAGCCTGCATCTCGGGAGCAGTGAGCACTGTGCGGTCCACCCGGTAGCCCTCCATGATGGAGATGCCGCCCCCAGAACCCTGAGTAGTGGCGATGGGGATGCCCGCCCGACACAGGGAGTCAATATCCCGCTGGATGGTGCGGCGGGACACCTCGAACTGTTCTGCCAGCTCCGGGGCGGTGACCCTCTCCCGCTGGAGCAGGATGGATAGGATGCCGATAAGCCGCTCCGTCTTCATGGGGTACACCGCCTTTCGCATTTCTGTCTGCATTATAGCATAGGAACAGGACAACTGTGTGTCATGTTTCTCAAAGAATTGCGCAGGCCCATGCCGTATGGTATCATAGTCCCACCAAGACTGTCAGGCGGAGGAAGATTCACGCCATGGAAATCAAAAAAGTGGAAACGGACAAAAAGCGATACCTGGATCTCCTACTGCTGGCCGACGAGCAGGAGGACATGGTGGATCGCTATCTGGAGCGGGGGACCATGTATGTGCTGGAGGACGGCGGCGTCAGGGCCGAATGTGTGGTGACCGATGAGGGAGACAGCGTTCTGGAACTGAAAAACATCGCCGTGGCGCCCGCTTTTCAGGGCAGGGGCTACGGAAAGGCCATGGTGGATTTTCTCGTCCGAACCTATAAGACGCAGTATGCGGTGCTGCAGGTGGGTACCGGAGAAAGCCCCTCCACCATCCCGTTTTATGAATCCTGCGGCTTTCGCAGGCACCATCTGGTCAAAAACTTTTTCACCGACCACTACGACCACCCTATCTGCGAGGGCGGGGTGCAGCTGGTGGATATGGTGTACCTGCAAAGAGAGCTATGAGGAAGCGGAGCGCCCGTGTGAGCGCTCCGCTTTGCGTTAAGTATCTCTTTGTGCCAGGAAGACCCCAATGGCCTCCACCGTCTGCTCCTGCTGCTTCTCCGCGGAGATCGTCGCAGGCAGGTCCCCCTTCTGGGGGCCGTAGTTGCCGAACTGGGCGTGGTTACCGCCCTGGATCTCCACGGTGTTCTCCGTATAGTCGATGTTGTCCTCCACGCTCTGGTTGAGGGAGCCATAGATGGTCAGAGCTTTTTCCAGCGGATAGTCGCCGTAGAGGTAGACCCCCAGCAGGATGAAGCCGTCTACCTCATCCGGATAGTCTGCGGCAAACTGGGAGGCCATGGCGCTGCCCATGGAGTGCCCGGCCATGTACCAGTGCTGGTACTCCGGAAACTGCTCCATCACCGCTTTCGCTGCGTCGGAGTCAAAAATCGCCATGCGGAAAGGTATGCATACCAGAATGCAGGTAACTCCGGTCTGCCGGATCTGGTCCAGCAGGGGTTGGTAAGCCTCCGTTTCTGCCTTGATGCCGGGGTAGAAAATGATGGTGGTGTCGGCAGGATAAGAAGAGGAGAGGATGGTCAAATCATCCTGCACTTCGGTGGTGCTACCCAGACGGGTTTGCCGTCTTTCCTCCTGCCGCCGGATCTTCCCGGAAGTCCGCTTCAAATCCGCCCGGGCGGCGGCAAGCTTTTGCGGGATATTATCCTTGTCATCGGTATCAGAGCCGACGATATAGTTGTTGGGCATCAGCAGGCTGTAACTGCAGGGTAATGGTGTGAGCCGGGGCAGTTCGCGGCGCACAGGCCGCAGCCGTTGCAGCGGTTCTCTGCAAAGAAAGGCTTTGCGGTTGAGCCCAAAGTTCACAAGGTTGGATTTTAGGTCGGCCATGGTCCCCTCGTGAACCCGGTACACTTGTGCTGAGGGGATACGGTTTGGAAAACCGCTTCATGGCTTGACCGGCGTCTCCGCCGCAGGTGCACAGGCCTTATCTCCGGCGAGGTGGGCCAGATGCCGGGTCGCCACGCCGAGTTGCCTAATATTGATATTACAACCTTCAACTATTATTTTGCCCCATTGGCTCTCCAGACCCATGTGGATATGGATGTTTTAGCCTTAGGCCTCAGTAAATTTGTAAAATTACCAAAAGCAAGACGGTTGAATATTGCTGATTTGTGTCAAATATAGTATATTAAGTATTACAAGTTGGTGCAATGGAGGAACTGGTAATGGGGAATTTTATGAGAGCCTACACAATTGCGTTTGAAACCAGCAACGGGGAACAAGTAGCATCCCGTGCCATTATTCCTTTTTTTAAAAAAATTCAAGAAATTCTGAAGGATTCTCCCCAAAATGTCATTCGGCGAATTAACGGGAAAATCATGCGTGTTCATGCGTATGAATGGAATCATATGAATGAGGATTATTTGGTTGTTCCAATTGGTAAACTCAAAGAAAAAAATAAACCATTTGGAAGTGATCCCACGACGCAAAAACTGATCGACATTCCGCAGGAAATGTTCGATGTTAATTCTGTTGCATACCATAAGCGATATCGTGTCGCCCTGTTGTCATCAAATCTTGCAGGACCTAATGATAATGACATTGAAGATTATCTTAATTCATATCTTCCCACTGATGCAGAGTATAAAATTCGTCTTCGCCCTATAATGCGCAATATAGCACTTGAGAAGATTCGTGATGCCCAGGAAGCACGGAGCGTGACAATTTCTTTAAATATAGGTCGACCACTGAACGATTTTCTTTCCGGTCAAGTGCACGGCGAAAGAAATGCTCTGGGGCATCTTAAAGCATTGATGGAATTTTCTAAAACAACATTAGAGTCTAATACTTTTACGCTAACACTTGGGCTGGGTAAAAAGAAAAAAGCAACACTTGATATAGGAGCACTTATTGAACTTTTAGAATCTATCAACTTGGATGCAAACTGTATTGACGAGATTGCTGTTAATTATCGCAATAAACCGGACGAGAAAATTGATATTGCAAAACTAAAAGACAGCACTGCGGTTTTGAAGATATTCTTTCCCATCAAGGGAACACAGTTAGGAACCGAGTATATTTTGAATAATATGGACGAAATCTTGAGGAACGAACGACAAAAATATTACTCGCAGGTGAAAGAACACTTTTTGAACGCAACTGACATTGGTGATGATTATGAAATTAACAAAGTCTGGGAAGAGATGCCTGTTGTCTAAACTTACCGCTATAATCTCTTTAGTATTGAAAAATTGCAAATTAGAATTGCTGATAATTGTGCTTGGAATCCTATGCATTAATTTGCCTTGGGATTTGTCTGGAATAGCAAAAATATTATCGGGTTATTTTGAAGAATCCCGGTGTTCTGGAATAGCTGGTGTTGCATCGGTTATTATTGGAATATATGTGACAGTATGGTCGATTTTCGCAACATCTGCGTCAAAAATAAATGCAGAACTACTAAAAAATAGAGTAGAGGGCCAACTGTTTTTCTTGATTGCAATAGGCTTAGGCGAAGCATTTATAACGACAGTACTGTGTGTGTTTATTCCACAGGAAATCCCACACTATCCCGAACTGATAGCATTACTTACCACACTTACGTCCGCTTCGTTTCTTAAGTTTGTAATACTTATAATGATGATTACAAAACTTAATATAAAGTATATTGTTCAGGAGATTGATATACAAAATGCAATCTGTACAGAGACACAAATCAAGCTGGATGAAATTTACCAACGAACAGTAGATGGAAAAAGTAAATTTTAAGTATTGTGCTATCAGGATGGTCAAGCATAACACTTTCTGAACCCAACAGATTTCAAAAGGCGATTCTTCGGCTTATTCTGCAATTTGATACTTGATGTGATTTCCGTATTTTACCGACCGTAGTAGCCACAGCTTCTCGAACTTGAGTACAAATCCGCAAGTGGTTGCGTAGGCCGCGTTGCCAAAAGCTTTCTCCAACTGTTGGGTGGAAAATTGGTTATTCCCATAAGCGGTGAAGACAAGTTGCCGTAGAGCCTGCTAATGGACATGTTCGTTTCTCAGCCGTGTTCGTGAAATTCTGCTTTGCCAGCCATTCCCTTTCCTTTCCTCTTCGGTTTCGGGAATGTCAATCCGCTCGATCTTGAAGATCACTGGCCGGGTCCCGTCGTCGCAGCAGGTGATCATCATCTGCTTATCATTGGTCCATTTGTGCATGATGGACCTGCCCTGGAGGGCTGTGAGACATACCGGCTGATAGCGTCCCACGTTTCCCCGTAGAATTGCCCGTTTATCAGGTGGTAAAAATCGTCCCGCGCTGGGGTTCGCTTGAGCAAAAGGTATCTCCCTTCCCAAAGCAGGGGCAGGGACCTGACTCGGAATCCGCAAGATACTTCTCCTGGTACTCCGGGAACACCTTGGTCTCCTTCTGCATTCGTGCTGCATGGTTTCACCCTCCCTGGTATTTTACATTCCGTCCGGCAGGATGTGGCAGACTATCTTTTGATCCCGTTGTATCTGGGGAAGACTCTGCTGACAAAGAAGATCAGATTGGGACATTAGGCGTATCAGTATTTAACAAGCTATAGACAAAGAATAGCGCCCGCTGAAATCTGTGGATGTTCAGCGGGCGGTGTTTCGTTCAGGGGTCCTGTTCGGGGTACCTGCCATAGGCGTTTGTCCAGTGTTTTGCCGCATTCAGGAAGGCGGCGTGGCCGTGGGCGCGGATGAACTCCAGCGCCTGCCGGTACTTGCCGTATTTGTAGCCGGGGTGGCTGAGGAAGGATTGAATGGTCTCGCAGGACTCGTACTCTCCGCAGTCCCCGCAGGTGATGTGGCCTCTGGTCAGACAGCATTTCTTCATCCTGCATTTGGCCCTGCTCTGGTCCCGGGAGCCGTCCAGGTACCCCGGCTTGCAGCCCTTGCAGGTTTTCAAATACTCGCGGCAGGTGCCGCAGTAGGCGCCGCAGCAGCCGATTTCCTCTGTACCATTCATAGGGAGGAACTCCCTTCAGAGCGATAGAGTTTCAGAAAATCGCCGACGCTCTCCTCCACCGCGCGGAGGGATGCCTCATCGCCGTATGGGATGTTGATGCATCGCTTTCCCTTTTTGCAGGCGGGCAGGCCCTCAGCCAGACGGTTCAGAAACACCTCGTCGGAAAAATGGATGGAGAAATGGTTTTTCGCGGCGGAAACCGCCACATATCCCTCATACATCTTCTTCCCCAGCAGCCACATGGGCATGGAAAAGGAGATTTTAGGAGTCAACTGCGGATATTC
>OJRG01000594.1_pt1 | contig 18466 bp, 15 predicted proteins | sample 1599121 | NCBI WGS metagenome assembly OJRG01 (sample SAMN03922528, study PRJEB24848) | human gut metagenome | isolation source: stool sample | host: Homo sapiens | place: Germany | collected 2010-05
TTACTGCCGATACAGCTATGATGCGCCATTGTTCCCAGTTGAATATTTTGTCCATTATATATCTCTCCTATACAAAATCGTACCAATAAACGGTATCGGCATCGCATTTCAGGTTCAACGAGTGGCGGTAGCGGTCGCGGCGGTATCGCCACAGCCAAAGGCGGGGAATGATGCACCCCGTTCCGCCGTGCCGGTTCTGCTCACCCAGGCGTATCTTGCAATGCGGGTTGTGGGTCGTGTTCCACGACCGTTTTTCGCTCACATAGAGGCAGTGCGGGTGTTTCCTGTCGATGAACATGGCTTTGAGCCGGTCGAGGTCGTCGGCCGACACACAGCGTCCGCCCATGACGTTTTCGAGGATTATGCGGTAACAGCACCCTGCATTTTCGAGCCTTGCCATAACGGCCGGAACATCGGCCTTGTACTCGACCAATCCGTGGCAGGCTACGAGGCCGCCCTTACCGAAGCGTACACGCAGGTCGAATGCCCGTGCCCCGCCCTCTATCTGTTCCTCGACGGCCGTTCGCTGGCAGCGGGCGAAAGGTTGTAATAGCCGTCCCCACCATTTCATCGGTTTATAGCCTGTCAGGCTGTTGTGTGATCCGTACATAATTCTATGGATTAGAAGCCAATGTGTTAAAAACATCAGGAAGTATAACACACAGTAAAGCGACCAAAAGGACGAGTGCAAACCAGTAATAAATATCTTTCGATTTTATATATCTCAGAACCCGGTTTAAGATTTTCTTCATGACTATAAGTCTTTTAATTCATTTGACAAGAGTGTGATTCGTAACATATGGCATGCTGTTTTTATCCGATATTACGCCACGCACTAAATGTAAATCTTCCTCCTGAACCGGAAAGGGCGTATCGATATCGGAGTGCTCCAGTATAAGGGTCTATACACAATTGCCAACAGCATTGTTGTCCATCTGTTCTTTCTCCGGCAACGCTTATAACCGGGAAATTCTTGTTATCGATAGCCGCTTTGAATACTTGGAGAGAATCATGTTCCACATAATCATTTTCATCACCTGCCGTAGTACCTACACCGATTCTATCCGGGATATTTTCATAAATGTCGCTCGTCAGGGCCACCGTACCCGTTTTTGCGGGCAGGTAGTGCTGGTACTTCCCCGTCGTGTCGCACCGCAGGCGTATGTTGTAGTCCTCCTTCGACCCGTCCATGTGGAAGTCGAGATACCGGCCTATCTCCATGACCCCGTCATTCCCCACGACGGGAATCTTGTTTTTGGGGTCGAGTTCCCCCGCCGTAACGATCCCGTGCCCTTGTAGCGTCGAGGCGTCTATTCGGTTGAGCGCGTCGGTGAGTTCGGCAACAAGCTGTTTCAGGGTCATGCCCGTGGTCGGGTCCACCACCGCGTTCCATATCGTCGCCGGGTACACCGTCTTCCCGTTCTCTTTCAGTTTCTTTATCCTTGCCATGTTTCAAGTATTGAAGGCAGACGGAAACCCCGCCCGCCGAGTTTCTCAAATCGTTATCTCCTTATAATCCGTTACGTCCGTTACTGCCGCCGATTTCAGATACGTGGCCGCGATGTCCGCACCGTTCTTGTCCTGCGTCGCTTTCGTGGCTTGGTTCACCGTTATTATCCCGTCAGACCCTATGGAGACAAACGCTCCGCCACTTTTCACACCGCCGAGGGTTGAACCTGTCGCAACCGGAACACCGGTCAGGAAATCCGAAAGGGCATATCTCTTTTGAGACCGCAAAGAAAAATCATCATCGTTCGTAAAATACAAGGAATAGATTTCTGCGCCGAGACTGCTACTATCCAAAAATACAAGATAGTATGAGTCGTTGCTGACAATAGCCGAAGCCGGGAGCAACTTAAATCCATCACTCACGTAAATCGGGTCCTTATACGTACCTGCATCTTCCATAAAGGTCCTTACGTCGGCAAGATCTGTCGTAACAGTTATGTTACCGTCTTCACCATGGCCTATTTCTATGACCCTTTCCGGGTGTACGCCCTTGCTCCTCAGGTTTTCTTCCCCCACATTCGAGAGGTCTTTTTTCGCCAAGTCTCCGATAGCCACCCCCGAATCCTTAGCCGTTTTATTCGTCCCGGCCGAAGTCAGCACACGGTCCGCAGCCCCGGCATTCGCCGACATCGTTACCATGTTTGCCGTACCGCTCGACACCTTCGTGTCCGCATAACTTTTCGCCGATTGCAGGTTCTCGGCCAGCAACCCGGTAAGCGTCTCCGTGTCGGTAATGCCCGCAAGGAACGATTCGATCTCCTTCCAGCGGTTGATCGTTGCGTCCGAAGCGTCCGCATCTTCGAGGAAAGCGTTCACCTTCGCCACGAACCGCGACAAGTCATTGCCGTCCTCACTGCCGATAGCCGCCCGCAGGTCGCTGAAAGCAAGCTCCATGTTACCCCTGCTTCCCCCGGCCAGCACTTCCAGCAACTCGTCCAAGAGTTCAGCCAGCGTAAAACCGTTTGTATCAACAACCCCCTCCGGTATCGTTGCCGGATAAATCGTTGCCCCGTTTTCCTTTAACTTCTTAATCTTTGCCATAATAATATCTGTTTTATTTGTGTTTAATGGTTATTTGTTATTTCCGTGTACTCCGTGTCGGAGAATTTCGACGATGTGATCGTGCCGCTGCCACTGTTGCCGAGGTCGATATAGCTTTGCGTAACCACCCTTTCCCCCTCGTCCGTATAAGCATCTTCGTCGATGCTTATCACGTGTACACGCGTAGCCGAGGTTTTGAACCGTATTGTAAAACGAGTGTCCCCGTCCCGTTCCACACCCTCTATCGTGTACATGCGTGGCTCATTATAATTACTCGCCCCTTTCAACAACAAGTTGCATTTCCCGTCGAGATAATTGTAAATCGCCCCTTGCACATCGCCCCAGTACCACGCATCATCTATCCCGAATGCCCCGTTTTCATACCGGCCCAAGTCGATCACATGCGTTGGCTTGTAGCCCTGCGAGGTCAAATAACCCGCAAAATCTATACTCTCGACCTCCTCTTTCGTGGCGAAGTCGTCAAGAGAATAAGCATACTGTTTCGTCAAATTTCCAGCCTCGTCCCACACAATCTTGTGCACGTAGTCGTCAGACCCTACAAACATTGCCACATAGCTTAGAGATTCCCGACCATATATAATCCTCGCCGATACCGGGGAAATGGCCGACCCGAAACTGGGGCTTGTCGTCGAAAAGTACAATGCCTTATCCACGTCCTCCGCCGTAGAGCCCACCATCTGCCCGGCATCTTGGTCTGCATCGAAACTCACCGAGTGGTCATCGTCAATCTTATATTCGACAACCCAATCTTCCTGAGCATGTATCTTGTCTCGTAGAGCAGTGTCCGAAATGTTCGACAAGTCCTTCTTGGCGTAATCTGCGAGGTTCTCCACTGTCAGTAAAATCTTACAGTTCCCCTCTTTCTCCACGTATGCCCGTCCGTCCGTAGTAACGCCGATGGCGGATTTTCCGAGTTTCATCTGTCGACGGGAAACCGCCTCTTTCTTTCCGTCAAATGTCGTCTCGTCCCAGCGGGTTTCAAGCCATGATGCGTCCCCGGCATCCCCGGCCTTTGTTAGTTTTTCTTCCGAATCTACCTCCGTCCGGAAGTATTTGTCCATGTCTACAGCGCTCAGTAGCGCAGTTTCGTGCTCCCAGTAATTCCCGTTCCAGAAGAGCATGACTACCGATATTCCATCGACTGTTATCGAGAGAGGTTTTCCGCTGTTCAGGAAATGTGTGAATGTTACCGTACCGGCTTCTTTCGCCATATACAGGTAGGCGGTCTTCACTCCGGTTTTTATCTCGGGGACAAAAGTTTCCGCATTGTCTACCATACCGCTCAGCCAGTTGTCCGCCCGGTTACTGTCGACCCATTGTCGCCCGACTTCGTCCCATACCCATAAAGAGAGAGTTTCGCCGTTGACGAAGCTGCTGCCCGGTATACCGTTCGGGTGTCGGGAGAGAAATGCTCCGATTCCGAAATAGTATCCGAGAAATTTTCCATGTGTATTACATTTCATAATTTTGTGTTTTTAGTTTTTGTAAGAGGTTAAGTAAAAAGCATTTGCCGACGCATGGTGGCCGCTTTTTCACTTTGACCCAGAATTTCGTATACCAATGCTGCGCACAAATAGCATGTCGAATCACCCAAGAGGGGATATAAATCGTATCCGCCCTCTTTTTCTTGCGGAATGGGCAGGTAAGTAGCACTTTTTATTTCGTGTCGGTACAAGTATGGCGGCAAGGAGAAATAGTCGAGGACTGTATTCCCGTAGTCATCGGTCGTGATTATGGCTACCGGTTTTTCCGTACCTCCCCGTGCATAGGGATTATACTGCTTTTCTGCCATAGGGTGGCGATTGTCGAGAAAATGAGTTACGGGTCGTCTCCACCCTTTCATTTCGAAACGGAGCATACGTAGCATATCTTTGGGTAGAACGACTCGTCCGCTGCCGTCTTGTCTCATTTGTGGAGAGAGTTTAGTGCTGATGTCGATACCTTGACACAGATATTCGGGTGCAATCAATAATTGTTGGGCGAGAGCCTCTGGCCATTTTGCACGGATATATCGATCGATATCCGCACCTCCGGTCTGGCTTACGACGTTGTCCCAGTCGGGAGTCAGTTCTTCCATGTCGGTTTTGACACGTTCTATCCATTGAGCTGTTGTCAAGAACATAAAAACTCCTTTCTTTTATTATGCACTGAGATGGGGAAAGTATATACCCTTTTCCCGGGCCGCTTTTTCGATGCTTGTCGGAGACCGTAACTTGTTGGTCGGTACGAGGTAAGGCTCTCCTCGCAATAGTTCTCGCGCTGCTTGCCAGGAGACGATGTTTTCGACAGGGGTGGCATCGGGTTGCGGTGTTTTGAATCCGGTTTCGTTGTAGAGGTCGAATAGTCGTCCGTAGTCTATATCCTGTTCGATGGCTTCTTGCAGTTCTGTATTTGAAGTGGTGTAGTAACCGTGTATGTTATCTCTCGATATGAATCGAATGCGAACTTTCTTTTCGCCCATGCGGACGATCGTGTTGAGGTTTCCGTGCAGGGTTTCATAGGTTTTTATTTTTTTCATAAGGCATATCGTTTTAGAAGTTTACGGCGGAAAAAAAACTTCCCGCCGTAAACGGGTGAATAAGAGGTTTATGCGTTTTTGGGAATAATGCGCATATGTGCGGCCGGATAACGCAGGGTAAGGCAACTTGCCTCGGTGAGAACGACGGCATCGGTATTACGCACGCCGGCACCTTTGAGGTCGAGTACCTGACGGTCGAAAGGAACGTGAGACCATTTCGACAGGAATTCGGGGTCGAAAATAAATCCGTAGTCGCTCATGCCGCATTCGTCGAAGACTTCGGAATAGAGGATAAAGAGACGCCCGAATTTGGAGCGGATTTCGGAAAAGTCGATGCCCCATTTTACGAAATCTTCATCGGCCGAAACGATTTTATTTACATCGAGCTTGTTGATGCGACCGATGAAGTCGGAACCGCCGATGAGGATTTTCCGTTTGTTCCCTCCGTTTCCGGTAAAAGCTTCTTTGGCGATGTCGATAAGGTCTTCCTGTGTAAGTTCTTTTTCGGGGTCGAATGTGTATTCTTTACCGGCTTGCCACCAGATACCTCCCGTAAGCGAGACTTCTTCTTTCTTTTTCGAGTCGTAAATACGGCTTTTTACACCGAACATGAAAGTCTTTTCCATACCCAAACGCATGTCATAGATAGCCGCCTCTTCCGAGTCGGAAAATTCCCATTCCACTTCTTTGTTGGCGATTTTTTGGAACGTCGATTGCTCGATTTGCATTTTGAAGATTTGACAATAGTTTTGGTCTTTGACAGGCAGTGCCTCAAATTGGGCTGTCTGTACGTCGAGTTCGGTCGCTGCTCGGCCCATGCGTATAAGCGTAGTACCCTGTTCGATTGAGGGAACGCAACCGGTAATATTGCCGATGGTCTTTCCATTGATGGCGTACACGTTGAGTTCTCCGGTTTCTTCTTTACTCGAAATGTAAAGGACAAGGTCGGCTTTCGAGGGTGTTTTTCCATCGCTTTCATACCCTTTTACACCTTGTACGAGAATCGTTTCCGAGACTTCGAAAATGTCGTTGTTACTAGTCGTTATTTGTACTTTCTGTGCGGCGATGGTAGCGCTGCCCGAGGCCGGCTCGGTGTAGGCTTCGGCGAGGATTGCTTTGGTCGGTTTTACATCGACCGAGTAATAGTCTACTATCATCGAACCCGATTTCCGAGCCCCTGCATAGCGGGAAAGTTGGTCGATCGGGGTCGACATGGGACGAACTTTGGTGATGCGTTTGTCGACCTCGTTCATCAGGAGTTCTTTACTGTATTCTCGTGTGATTTCCGTTGTGAGCGGCGTGCCTGAAATGATTCTTCCCGATGCCGTAGGGATAACGGCGGCCAAAGCATAGGCGCAGTCGTGGAGGACGAACGCCAATAATGCCATGAGCATAGCAGCGGCGATCCAGAACCAAATGTCTTTTGATTTCAGAAAATTCAAAATCTGTTCTTTTTTCATGTTTAGTTTGTTTTTAAGTGGATAAATTTTGTTTTATAGCGTGGTGTGATTCTTTTTTTGTGGAGTTTCGGTGGGTTACATATCCCACACGCTACGGCGGCGTCTGAAACCGAATGCGGCCGAGCGGTTTTCGTCGGCATCGTCTCCGCCTCCGTTACCTCCGAGGTGAGGTAGGATATTTCCGTCCCGTTGCTTACGCTCGGACAAAATCCGTTCGTTGCGGCCTCTTATTTCGGCGATGCGTTCGGTGTTGTCCATGTCGAGATCGTAGTTGATACCTTTGAAGAGGAGTTCGAGTATTTCGGTCGTGAAGTCGTGCATGAATACATGTTCGCACACATGGTGCACACGGTCGAGAAAGTCTTCAAACTCTTCGTCGCTCATACCTTTGTGTGCTTTAAATCGGGCTATGGCACGGGCACTGTGTTGCCAGTTTTCTTCCATTTCCCGCCGTAATTGTTCTCCGGCTCTGACGCGACGGGTAAATTCTTCGTTTTCCCGTTCCAGATCTTCGAGCTTGCGTTCGTCGCCGACACATTCCAAAATGTCTTTTCCGAAGTGCCGCACACAGGCTGCCAGAGCGTCGTCTCCTCCCAAAACGTCTCCGATAAATTCGGCCATACGCGGATTTGCCATGAAGATGTCGGCCAATTTCATTTGGTCTTGGCACAGGTAATCGTAGCGTTTCCGCATGTCTTCTTCGTATTCGAGCAGCGAATCGAAAAAGAGGTTTTCATCATCGAAAGAGCGGTCGGGAAAACTTTTGCTCAATCTCGCCATGAGCAGTTCCCGGGAGTTTCGAGGGGCATTTCCATACCCGTTTCCTGTAAAGTTTCTCATATAATACTATGTTTTATAAAGTGAATATTTACCATATCGATTATGGTATTTTTACAATGCAAAGAAAGGGTTATAAAAGAGTCAATATGTGTGATATTTATCAAAAGAATTCTTTTTCTGATTTTTTTTTGAGGGTAAATTACCTTCTGGTATCAATGGCTTTGAGCAGAGTTGTCGTATCACTTTTTCGGGAAGCTGTTTTTTACATTCGGGCAGAATACTTTTAAGTGATAAATTGGTTATTTCTGGGAGAAAGTGTACCTTTGCTTTCATGAAATCATTTTGATCCAAATCTTAGAAATATGGCAACAAAACCCTTTAAGTATCAAGAGATGTTCCCTATGGGAAAGGATAGTACCGAGTATTATCTTCTCACTAAAGATTATGTCTCGGTCGAGAATTTCGACGGTAAGGAAGTTCTTAAAGTCGAACCCGAAGCATTGACCCGGTTGGCCAATACCGCCATGCGAGATGTATCGTTCCTATTGCGTCGCGAGCATAATGAGATGGTCGCCCGCATATTGCACGACCCTGAGGCGAGCGATAACGACAAGTATGTAGCCCTTACCATGTTGCGGAATGCCGAAGTCGCTTGCAAGGGTCAACTTCCTTTCTGTCAAGATACAGGAACAGCCATCGTCATGGGTAAGAAAGGTCAGCAGGTATGGACCGGCGGAGGTGATGAAGAGGCACTTTCGTTGGGCGTATATAAGACATATACCGAGGAAAATCTCCGTTACTCGCAAAATGCCCCCCTCGATATGTACCGTGAGGTGAATACGGGTTGCAATCTGCCTGCACAGATCGATCTTTACGCTGTCGACGGTATGGAGTATAAGTTCCTTTTTATTGCTAAGGGAGGCGGGTCGGCCAATAAGACATATCTTTATCAGGAGACAAAGGCGCTGATTACGCCCGATAAACTGGTGAATTTTTTGGTGGAGAAAATGAAAACACTCGGGACGGCAGCTTGTCCGCCTTACCATATTGCTTTTGTCATTGGCGGAACATCGGCCGAGATGAATCTTAAAACCGTGAAACTCGCTTCGGCCAAGTATTACGACAATCTTCCTACCTCGGGTAATGAGTTGGGACACGCGTTCCGAGACATAGAGCTCGAAAAAGAGGTTTTGCGTGCGGCGCAGGAATCGGGAATAGGTGCTCAGTTCGGCGGTAAATATTTTGCACATGATGTGCGTATTATCCGTCTGCCGCGACATGGCGCGTCTTGTCCCGTAGGGTTGGGGGTATCTTGTTCGGCCGACCGGAATATCAAAGCCAAAATCAATCGGGAAGGTCTGTGGATAGAACGCCTCGATGATAATCCCGGCCGACTTATCCCCGAAGAGTTGCGTCAAGCCGGAGAAGGGAATGCCGTAAAGATCGATTTGAATCGCCCGATGAACGAAATCCTTGCCGAATTGACCAAATATCCTGTTGCCACGCGATTGTCGCTCAACGGAACCATTATAGTGGGTCGGGATATTGCCCATGCCAAAATAAAAGAACGTCTCGATGCAGGAGAGGAGATGCCGCAGTATCTCAAAGATCACCCTATTTATTATGCCGGACCGGCCAAGACGCCCAAAGGAATGGCATCGGGCTCGTTTGGGCCTACGACGGCGGGGCGTATGGATTCGTATGTCGACCTGTTCCAAAGCAACGGAGGCTCTATGGTCATGATCGCCAAAGGCAATCGTAGCCAGCAGGTAACCGATGCTTGCCATAAGCATGGCGGTTTTTATCTGGGTAGTATCGGAGGGCCGGCTGCCATACTGGCGCAAAACAGTATTAAGAAGGTGGAGTGTCTTGAATATCCAGAACTCGGAATGGAGGCTATCTGGAAAATCGAAGTGGAGGATTTCCCGGCGTTTATTCTTGTAGATGATAAGGGTAATGATTTTTTCAAACAGATAAAGCCCCTTTGTATAGGCAGTTGCAAAAAATAACAGGGTAAGGAAATACAGTTGCGTTATGGAAAATGCCGGTGAATACGTTCACCGGCATTTTTTGTGGAATAGTCATATAAATTTTTGTTAAGAATATAATAATACTGCATTTTGATAACTGTTATTTATATATCTTTGAAAAACATAATACAATTACCCGCTATTCTATGCCAGATTCTGTATCGGGGCATGGAAACGATGCTATTATTGTGCTGATAAACCTTAATTATCTAAAATAAGTATCATGAAGAAAATCTTTACTTTATGTGCATTTCTATGTGCTGCGATAACGGCCGGAAATGCAGGTGAAATTGTTTTGTGCGATTTCGAAAATTACAATGTGGGAGATGCGTTTACAATGGTCAATATTTATGGCCCTACGACTTCTACGGCCGAGGTTGTAGCCGATCCCCTCAATCCCGACAACAAAGTGTTGCACGTAAAAGTCGATAATTGGAATACTTTTGTACAGTTTGTCCTTCCCGAAGGTATTACGGGAAAAAATTTGCTCGATAACTATCAGAAAGTTTCTTTCGACCTCTATCGGGCGGCAGATCAAACTAATGATTATATGCAGACGGCCGTGCTTCTCGGACCGTCCACAGATGGTTCTACGACTCTCTATTGGGACAGTGATTATCCTTTCTTGGGCGATAAAGGCAAGTGGATACCCAAAAGTTATGATTTTAATCGTATTTATAATGAGTCTACAACTCTTTTGTTGGGCCTTCATTGTGATGTCGTGGAGTATTACATCGATAATGTACGCCTTTCGGGTGTATCATCGGTCGAGACCGACACGATTCGTTGGACGGCTTCTGTTTCTAATGTATGGGACGCGGCGACAACCAATTTCTCTGCTTTGGAAGATGATCCTGCCACGGGAACACCGGTTGCCTTTGCGTCGGGCAATCGTGTCATTTTCGATGATAATGTGTTGACTACGGCAACAGCTACCCCTACAACGGTACAGGTAAGTGGAACTATGGAGGCCTCGACGGTCGTTTTCGATAATACCGAATTGGATTATACACTCACCGCAGCCGACGGTGAGGCGGCCTTGACTGGTGCTGGACAGTTTATTGTGCAAGGTGGCGGTTCTGTTACAGTAGGTGTCAATAACCAGTTTCTGAAAGGGACTTACCTCAAAGACGGGGAATTGCGTATGGGTGTTCAAAACGGGAACGTCCTCGGTACATCGTTGCTTACCGAAGGAGGAACGCTCTATACCTGTTTCGACAACAGCTCCGATAGTTATGTATCGGTAAGCACCCCGATGACTATGGCCGAAGGGACGGCTCTCGATGTATATTTGTCGCGCTATGCTTATTGGATGTCTTCTCTCTCAGGTAACGGTACGTTGAATATCTATGCCGGTGGTGAGCGTTCTTATTTGGGAAATGAAAAAGGAGCGAAGTATCCCGATTGGAATGGCTTCTCCGGTACTGTGAATGTTTATCCCTACAAGGAGGTTGTATCGACGGCCGGTTTTTATGGTGTGATTTTGGGCCATGGCGGCAAGACATTCAATCCCGCAGAGATAGAAGAAAGTTTATCTTCGGGCAAGGTGAATACGATGTTCGAGAACTCTGTTCTTGTATTGCACGATGGCACGGCGTTGGCTTGTGAGTCGGGTACACGCGCTTTCCGCATCGGTGAGTTGCAAATGTCTCCTACCTCGCGCATCTATGGCTATTTCAAGGCTTCTTCTCCGAGTTCCTATTTCTTGGTGGGTTGCTCCGGTACCGACTCTGAACTCTCCGGACAGATTGCCCCTCCCGAGAAAAACGGAAAACCGTATATCGAACAAACCTTAGGTATCATCAAAGAAGGTACCGGAACTTATACGCTCACCAATAACAACAACCTTATCACGGGTGGCATTCAAGTTCTCGGAGGTAAATTGCTGGTCAATAACGATGTCAAGAAAACTGAATCCGAAGGCTTGACCGGAGGAACCGGATATGCCAAAGAAGGAACACTTGTTTTTGTGTTTGAAGGTGCAACTATCGGTGGTACAGGAAATATTGCCGATGATGTCGACGTATATGGACGCCTCGAACCGGGTAGCAACGGTATCGGTACATTGACTTTGAAAAATTTTGCCTCGGACGACTCCGTGTCGCTCTATTTGCGTCCGACTACTGAAATGGAATTTGAGATTGCTTCGCCTACTCATCACGACAGCTTGATTGTCGATGGTCATCTGGTGTATTACAACCAGACACAGGATTTCATGGAGAGCGACGAGAAACCGGTTGTCAGAATCAAAATAGATGATAGCTACGTCTATAATGAAGGCGATGAGTTTGTTCTCATTTCTTACAAAGGGAAATCTTCATTATGGGGTGATCCGTGGGATTTCAATGTGAAATTGCCCGATACGGAAAAATGGGCGGTTGAAGAGCGTACCACCGAAACAGGCAAACAATTCGTACTTGTTGCCAAAAGCACGAGCGGTGTGAAATCGACCGAGAGCGAAGACCGGGTACGTATCTATACTCAATCCGGAAATATCTGTGTAGAGAGTGAGGCCGGTGATGTGATCCGTCTGTATTCTACTTCGGGACAGCTTCTTAAATCGGAGACCGCCCGTCAAGGACTTACTCTTATCGAGGCACTCCCGGGCACTTATGTTATAGAAGTTGCCGGGCAGTCGATGACGATTGTCAATTATTAATTCTCTCGAAATCCTTTAAATATAACCGAATATGAAAAAAGTATGGTTAGTCTCTCTTGCGCTGTTGGCTCATACCGCCATCGGTGCCGAAGAGAAAATCTTGTTCGACTTTGAAAATTATGCGATAGGCGAGACCATTCCGATGAATGATATTTTCAATGGCAGCAATACCGAGTCGCGAGCCACCGTTGTGGCCGACCCGATCAATGCCCAAAATAAGGTTTTGCATATCACCAACAAAAGTTGGAATACCACTGTTGAATTTACGCTCGACCAAATGACGGCCGAAGAGATAACCGGCGATTACCAGTATTTGGCATTTGACTTGTACCGCCCTTCGACCGACGGAGAATACAAACAGTTCTCAGCCCGCATAGGAGCCGATACTATTTATGCCGATGCCGACTTTGTAACGCAGGGTGCCGCCGATCAGTGGGTTGAGCGGTCGTACCGTATGACGAAGGTCTCGAATACCAGTGATAAGCTCTATATGGGGTATAACTCCAACGATGCCGATTTTTATATCGATAATGTGCGTTTGGTATCGTCGGATCTTGGCTATGATTATACCGATGAGACTCAGACCTTGCGTTACTATGCCGAGAAGTGTGGGAAGAAAATCGGAGTGGCTATCCCTCTTTGGCGTATCGACGTGAATAACGAGAACCTCGTGGAGACTGCGACGGTATCTCATAACTTCAATATGGTTGTGGCCGAAAACGAGATGAAGGTCGATGCCATACAGCCTAACCGGGGAGAGTTCAATTTCTATGCCGGCGATTGTTTGGTGAGCTTGGCCGAGCGTCATGACATGGAAGTGCGCGGTCATACACTGGTATGGCATAAGCAACTGCCGGCATGGATCAGTTCCAACGGTATAAAGAACGACCATAACTATACCCGTGAAGAGTTACTCCAAATTCTTAAAGAGCATGTTACCACGGTTGTTACCCATTTCAAGGGGCATGTCGATGAGTGGGACGTTGTGAACGAGTGTCTCGACGACGACCAGAGTATCATTCGTACCAATCCTACGGGGTATAAGTTGAGAGAGTCGGTTTGGGCTACTGTTATAGGAGAGGATTATATCGACTCGGCTTTTGTGTATGCTCATCGAGCCGATCCCGATGCCCGTCTTGTTCTCAATGATTATGGCGCAGAGTTTCAGGGAAAAGCCAAAACTACGGCTTTTTATAATTTGGTACGCCGTCTGCAAAAGAGTGGGATTCCACTCGATGGAGTGGGATTCCAGTGTCATCTGACAGTGGGTGAGGAGTTCGATTCGACGAAGTTCGATAACAATATAAAACGTTATGCTTCATTGGGATTGGAATGTACCGTTACCGAGTTGGATATGTCTATTCCCGATTTGAGCGCTCCCGATGCTTATGAACGTCAGGCAGCAGAGTATGCGGCATTGGTCGATGTCATGATGAAATACGACCATTGCAGAGCTGTTGTGGTATGGGGCGTAAAAGACGACCAGTCATGGCGTCAGGGAGCACCGTTGTTGTTTAATGCCGCTATGGAGGCCAAACCGGCATTCTTTGCTTTGCGTAATATTCTTGAAGAGTATGCTCAAACAGGAGGTGTAGAGAATTGTACGGTTTCTACTGAAACATTACCGCCTTATGTCGATGTGTATGACGTGATGGGGCGTTCGGTAGCTTTGCAGTTGGAGCGTTCGCAAATAGGGAATTTGCCTTCCGGTTTTTATATTGTCGAGGGGCAGGGCATATTGATTCATTGATTTTTCATTTTGTTCTTATTAATGATTTTGAGAATGTGGCTTTCTTGATGTCTGTTTAAAAGGACAAAATCGTATAGAGGAGAGGAGGTCGATTCCGAGAGATCGGCCTTCTCTCCATTTTTTACTTAGGTGGAAGATGTTTTACTGATGTTCAGTATGACAGTCGATAGTCGTTTCGAGCGTATGCGAGGAATCTCATTCTCTGTCATTTCGAATGGATATGGGGGAATCTCATGCAATTTGTTTGTCATTCCGAGTGAGGCCGGTAGGCCGACGAGGAATCTCTGTTCTATGACGATATGAAGAGATTCTTCCTCCCTTGCGGTCGTCAGAATGACATGTGTTTTGTGTGTGGGTAACCCTGTTTTGTATTGGGGCGTGAGAAACGTGTCGAGAGAAATACGCGTAAAACTATCGATGGAAAATAGCGAAAGAAAAAGGGCGTACCGTTACTTTTTCGGTGCGCCCTTTGTTTCGACATCTTTGGAAACTACTCTTTAATGAGTTTCAGTGTTTGTGCATTTTCTTGGGTAATGACTCTACATATATAAGAACCTGCGGGGAGGTTGGCCAAAGGCAATTCTATGCTGTGGTTACCAGCCAGCTGTATAAGCGATGTTTGGTAGAGAGTCTGACCCGAAAACGATATAATATCTATTTTTACCGTTGAGGCTTTATCCAGTGAATAGGATAGAGTTGCATTCTCTCGCACGGGATTGGGCGATACCTTTATCGTGGTTGCATCGGTTGCCGTAGCTATGTCGATACCCGAGGTTGTAATATTGTCGGCTGTTCCGGTGCGTCCGTAGAAAGTAACGTCCTTGAAGGAGATTGCATATTTCAGACTTTTCAACCCCCCCTTTGTATAAGGCTGGAATTTCAGGTAGAAAGATTGCCCCGGAGAAACAAGTATGGGTTTCTCCAATTTGTAAGAAAAGAGTTGATAATTTTCCCGTTCGGGTTGTGCTCCGAAATATAGTTCCGTAGCCGTGGAGAAAGATTCTCGTATATCACAGTAAGCCGAAAAAAGCATATTGTCGGTTCCCATACGTTTAGCATAGAACGAAACGGAGTCGATCGCCATATAGTGCTCGTTTTTGGGAGTAATGGTATACAGGATGTAGATACTGTCTACAATACCGCTATTATTTATCCAATGGTCGGCTGCGTATCTCAAATATCCGCCGTTAAGCTCGGAATGCAGTCCGCTGATGGTCATCTCCGTCGATAGAAGTTCGGGTGCACTGCTTGCTGTTTTTTCGCTGTTTTTCATTTCCCATATCGTAACGGCTTTATCTCCGCCTACGAGAACGCGGTTATCCTCTTCGGGTTCATAACCTTCACCCGGTTTGTAATAGTCCTCGTCGGTATAGTCGGGTTGTATGTAAGTAGGATAGAACTCTTCGATACTGTTTTCTGCTTCGGCGGTCCCGTCTTTCATGATGTCTTCGACGAGACTGTTGATGTATACTTCGAGTGCGGTGTATCCGTTGGCTCCGGGAAAAGGTTGTGCGGCATCGTCCATATTCTTGGGATCGAGTCCGTTGGCGATTTCCCAAGCGTCGGGTATCCCGTCGTTATCGCTGTCTTTCAACCGGCGTGAAGTTTCGTATTCGATATAGCCTTCTACATCGTTTTGTGAATCGATAATGCCGTTGGTGCTTCCGTTCGAGCCTTCAAACGTATATATACCACCCTCTGTTTCGCTCATGATACGCAGGTCGATTGCATCGCGGAGGTACGATGCCCCGACGTAGTTCAAGACTTTTTCGTATGCCTTTTCGGCTGTATGACGGGATATTTCAGGAGAATCAAAAGCTACGAGCGATTTGATCGTCGCCATTCCGCCTGTCGGTGTACCGTTAGGGTGTATACCGTTCCAGTTGTTGCTGTTTACACTCTCGATATTTTTCATCGAGGTGGAGTTGCTTTGGATTTCGGGACAAGTGTTGTCGAATACGTTGCCATTGACATAGAATTTTCCCCATACGCCGGCTTCATTGGTATTGCTGCCGTCATCGGCATTGGGCGAGAAGATACGGTGTACGAGCGTTGTTTTTGTCGCTGTCGAAGGACCGGGTTTATAGTAGTTGTTGATAAAATTGTAAGAGCCACCCTCGCCTGCATATCCTCCGTTGGTGGGACCCCAGTTGTAGAATACGTTGTTGATGAGATCTACACGTTCATCGTCGGGACGGCCGGTATAACGGCTTCCGCACAATCGGGGTGTGCGGCTTGTATGGTGTGCCAGCATGTTATGGTGGAATGTTGCACCTTCACCGCCCCAGATACCTCCGTACCCGTGGTTTCCCTTGACGTGGACCGACCGGCTGAGACTCTCGCTGAGCAGACACCATTGTAGTGTGAAATTTTTGTTACCATAGAAAGACCCGCACTCGTCGGTACACCAGCTCATGGTACAGTGGTCTATGATGATGCCTTTACGATTTCTTGCGGTCATGGCATCATCTTCGCTCTTGGCCTCATCACCCATGCGGCAGCGGATAAAGCGCATGATGACATTGTCTGCATCGATCGATACGTTGTAATTTTTAATGCAGATGCCGTCGCCGGGAGCTGTTTGTCCGGCTATGGTTACGTCTCCTGATTTTATGCTGAGTCTCGATTTCAGCTCTATAATACCCGATACGTCGAAGACGATGGTGCGGGCGCCGCCTTGTTCTACGGCCCAACGCAACGAACCTTCTCCACTGTCATTGAGATTGGTGACGTGAATGGTTTTACCGCCCCGTCCGCCGGTAACATACCGGCCGTAACCTTCGGCTCCCGGAAATGCGGGCAGTTCTTGTCCGAAAGATGGCGATGCGGCCATAAAAAGGCCGAAAGAAAGAAGTAAGAATTTGTTTTTCATGATAGATTTTATTTTTTCAATATGCAAAGAAATAAATTATTCCTCGAAAAAAAGAGGATTATTGTGTATAATAGGTGGAAAAAATGGGCTGTCTCAAAAGTAATCCTCCCGGAAAATTATTATTTCCCGGGAGGATTATATCAGTAAAAATACTGTTTTTTATTACAAGGCGCTTTCGATAAGCGGTTTCAAGTATATGGCTTCGAGGATATATACCCCGGCACCGGCGAGATATCCGATGAGGGCAAGGAGGGAAATGTTTTTGAGATACCAGCCGAAATTGATTTTTTCCAGTCCCATAGCTACGACACCGGCAGCGGAGCCGATGATGAGGATACTTCCGCCTACTCCGGCACAATAAGAGATAAATTCCCAAAATGTGCCATCTTGTACGAAGTTGGCCATATATCCTGCCGTTCCCGGGTCGGCAATGGGGTACATACCCATAGCAGCCGCCACAAGAGGTACGTTATCGACAATCGAAGACAGCAATCCCAATACGATAGAAATAAGGTATGTGTTGTGTACTTCTTTGTCGAGCCAGCCGGCCACCGATCCGAGGATACCGGTCGATTGCAGTACGGCCACAGCCATGAGTATACCGAGGAAGAAGAGGATCGACGGCATGTCGATGCGCGAGATGACTTGGGGCACACGGTGTTCCTCGGCCTTTTCGAGCATCTTGTGGTTGTACATGATTTCGGTGAAAATCCACAACAAACTCAGCACGAAGAGAATCCCGATAAAGGGTGGGAGATGCGTGATGGATTTGAATATGGGAACGAAGATGAGTCCGCCGACACCGAGGAAGAAAATCGTTTTCTTTTCCCGGGGCGAGATGAAATCGCTGCGGGTAACGATGCGGTTTCCCTCGGGTAACTCGCCGTTGAGTTTGCGGGTGGCGAAAACTAATGGTATTATAAGAGCAATCACACTGGGGAGGAAAACGTAAGTCATAAGAGCTGCTGTCGTAACGTTGCCGTTCACCCACAACATGATGGTTGTAACATCACCGATGGGCGACCAAGCACCTCCGGTGTTGGCGGCGATGACGACCATACTGGCGTATATCCAACGCTCGCGTTGGTCATTGACGAGCTTGCGCAGCAACATGATCATAACGATGGTCGTCGTGAGATTGTCGAGTACGGCCGATAGGAAGAAAGCGATGATGCAGATGATCCACAACAGTTTGCGTTTCTGGCGAGTCGAGATATGGTCGGTAATGATAGAAAATCCCCCGTGTACGTCGATGAGCTCGACGATGGTCATGGCTCCTACGAGGAAGAACAGGGTGGAAGATATATCGCCCATATGTTCGATAATCTTCACATTGAGAATAAACTCGAGGCACTGCCGGGCCAGCGACTCTTGTTGCAGGGAAGCCGAGGAGGCGGCGATGAACTCTTTCAGTTCTTCACCGCTGACGGCGGGAACGATGGTTTCGGCACCGAAGGCGTAAAGTACCCATAATGTCATACCCAGTAACAATGCTGTCGCTGTCTTGTCGATACGTAGGGGATGCTCGAGTGCAATGGTTAAGTAGCCGATAATAAATAATACGGTAATAGCAATTAGCATGGTAATTAAATTTTAGGTAAAAGAAATTTCATTTATATGCAAATATAATAAAAATTGAGGAAAAGCTCTATTGTGTCGTCTTTTTCTGCCCAGTATTTGATACGGAAAGAGCCGGGACAAGAAAATCCCGGCTTTCCCGAAAGATCTTTTTTATTACAAGGCGCTTTCGATAAGCGGTTTCAAGTATATAGCTTCGAGGATATATACCCCGGCACCGGCGAGATATCCGATGAGGGCAAGGAGGG
>OJRG01000599.1_pt1 | contig 18285 bp, 19 predicted proteins | sample 1599121 | NCBI WGS metagenome assembly OJRG01 (sample SAMN03922528, study PRJEB24848) | human gut metagenome | isolation source: stool sample | host: Homo sapiens | place: Germany | collected 2010-05
AGAAATACGTTTTTCCCATCTACATGGCTTACAACGGCAAAGGCCGCAAGGACGCATTGCCGATGAAGTTCTAAAACATATTTTCTCTGTCAAGAGGCACCTGCAAGCTGTGGGTGCCTCTTGATACATATTGACTGGTTGAAAAGTTCTGAATTTCGCCGACTGGAAATAGACTGAAGTGACACATATCACAATCAAGTGAACCGAATAGGGGGATTCGATGGAAAAAACTCCTTTTATTCTGCACGAAAAATTTCGTTCGGACAACAACGAACAGCGCAAAGAACATTTTCAAAAGAAATTTGAACGATATATCGTCGATGAACTGTCCAATGCCGCTCCTTCAAAATCCTGCGCCTGATTTGGCATCCTTGAATTTGAGGGGAGAATGCGGTATGTTGCGCATGGACGATTGTGCACAAATAGAAAGGTGCAAATCATGAAAGCAGCAATTTATTGCCGCCTGAGCAAAGAAGATGAATATAAAATTGGCGAATCGGAAAGCATTCAGAATCAAAAGTCGATGCTGATCCAGTACGCCATTGAGAAAGGATTTGATATTTACCAGATTTATTCGGATGAGGATTATTCCGGCATCGACCGGAACCGTCCGGCGTTCAATGCGATGATACAAGCCGCAAGCGAACATAAATTCGATGTGGTGCTGGCCAAGACGCAATCCCGTTTTACCCGCGATATGGAACTCGTGGAAAAATACCTGCACGGAAAGTTCGTGGAGTGGGGCATTCGGTTTATTGCTGTCGTTGACCATGTGGATACCAACGATACCGCAAATAAAAAATCCCGTCAAATCAACGGCCTGATCAACGAGTGGTATCTGGAAGACTTGTCCACCAATGTCCGCTCGGTGCTTGACCATAAGCGGAAAGACGGTGTGTACATTGCTTCCTTCGCACTTTATGGATACCGAAAAGACTCAAGCGCAAAAGGAAAGCTGGTCATCGACCCGGAAGCTGCCGAAATCGTGAAACGAATTTTTTCGATGGCGCTGGGCGGCATCGGCGCACATAAAATCGCGCGCATCCTGAACGACGAGGGTATTCCAAGCCCAACAGCCTACAAACAGTCGAATGGCATCCACTATCATGTTGCTATGAAGAATCCCAATTTTTCGCTTTGGAGCAGCCCAACGATTTACCAGATGCTTCATAATCAGACCTATGCAGGCGATTTGGTGCAGGGAAGGCACAAAAAAGTCAGCTATAAAACTGAAAAAACGGTTTGGCTTCCGAAATCGCAGTGGATCGTGGTACCAAACACCCATGAGGCCATCGTTGACCGGGATACTTTTGAAACGGTGCAGAAGGTAATGGCAGGACGTACCCGCAGCGGAAGGGGCGGGAGCATCCATCCCTTAGCGCGAAAAATCGTCTGCGGCTGCTGTGGGAGCGTTATGGAGCAGACAGCACGACAGCCCGGGGCAGATGGCACTCGGACCCGATACGTCAGATGCCGAATGCACCAGCGTGCACCGGAACAGTGCAGCAACAAGACCTGCACGAACCTGAATGATTTGCAGGAACTGGTGTTGGAACGCATCCGGGTGTATGTGGCGGATTATTTTGACCCTGAAAAAGCCACCCTGCCGGAACAGGATGACCCCATCCGGCAGCGGGAGCAGGCAAAGCGTGACGAGCTGAAAAGGTTGAAAAATGAAGTAGACCGGCGGCGCAAGGCCATGCAGGAGCTTTATCTGGATAAGGTGTCCGGCCTGATCGATACTGTGCAGTTTGCCGCGATGAATGAAGCCTTTCTTCAGGAAGTCAAACAGTCGGAGACGCGGATCCAGACCTTGGAATCCGAACTGAAAGCAACAAAGGAAGACAACGATACTGTACCGGCTCAGATGGAAAAAGTGAGGAAATTAGCGCAGGTTCCCTATCTGACAAGGGAACTTGTGGTACTCCTCATTGACAGGGTCGTCGTAGAACCGAAAGAATCTCTGTCTGGAACGCAGAAAGTGACGATAGAATGGAATTTTTGAGCAAAAACGACTCTTAAATCGGTTGGTTGGTTTATTTTGCCCTACCCAAGTGGGGTACACCTCGCTGGAGGCCACGTTTGCGATATAGTCCCGGAAGGACACCGTCACGTTGCGGGCGGCAGCTGCCGGTTTGCCCAGATGCACCGTGATATTTTTTGGGATGACGACCTGATCCAGTACCCGGGGCGTGCAGTGCTGCGCCGGCTGCGGGCCGCTGCCGCCGCTGCCCGCAAACAAAGCGTGCGGCGGGATGATGATGGGCGCGTCCGGGATGTCCCGGTCTTCCTCGGTGTCGGGCAGCATCTGGGGCTGTGCCAGCGTTACCTGTCCGGCAAAGATTTGGATGCCCTCAATGCGCACGGTGCGGTAGCCAGGCTTTGCGGCGGTCAGGCTGACAATGGCGTAGGGGCGGGTGGTGTTGTCCTCGTCCAGCGACAGGGTGCAGGCGGGGGCTTCAACGGGAATATCGGCGGCGCTGCCGGTGGCATCGGTGATGCGGTGCAGGGTAAAGCCGTCCCCCTGCACCGCAACGGTCACCCCCTCCACGGGGGCAGACTGGCGTGCCGCAAAGGTCTGGATGCGGAGAGTTCCGGTGTTTTTCATGGAGATACGCTCCTTTGCTGGTAAAAGTATGCTTCTGCCCCAGCGTATTCCGTCCGGTGCCCGGGCGTGCATGGCAATGCACACCGCAAATAAAAAAGCCGCCCGAAGGCGGCAGGGGAGAAAGGTTTATTTGGCGCTGTCCTTGGCAAGGGCGGCGTCAATATTTTTTTGCAGGGCGGCAAGGTTTTCTTCCTTGTCAATGCCGCCCAGCAGGGGCTGGCCTACAACATTGCCGTCCCGGTCAAAGACGTAGGTGGTGGGGAAGGCCATGATGTTCAGTGCAAACTTGCCGGCCTCGCTGCCGGAGGCAAAGTAGATGTTGCGGTAGCTTGCGCCCGTTGCAGCCAGCAGCTTTTTGGCGGCTTCGATACCCTGCTGGTTGCCGTCTAGCGTCTCGGTGTTGATGCCGACCACCTCGCCGCCCTGTGCCTTGACCTTTTCGTTCAGGGCGTTCAGGTCGTCCAGTTCCTCTACGCAGGGCTTGCAGCCGTTGAACCAGAAGTTCACCACCGTAAAGGCGTTGCCCGCAAACAGGCTGTTGTCCACCGGGTTGCCCTCCAGATCGCTGCCCTCAAACTGAGGGAAAGCGGTGCCCTGTGCGGCAGCACCGGAAGCGGCCGCGTCCGCGGGGGCAAGGGCGGCGATCTGCTCCTCGATGGCACGGATCTTTTCTGCATCGGCGGTCAGGGTCTTGTACTCCTCGTCCGAGAATTGGTCCTTTGTCTTTTCCACGGAGCTGCGCAGAAAATCGCCGTAGTTCGTGCTGAGGGTGGTCTCAGTCATGTTTTTGTCCATGGAAGCGAACACCTTCTCCCACAGGGCATCGTTTGCGGAAAGGATCTCGTTTTCCTCGGCCAGCAGCTGCTCCTCGGTCTTGCTTTCCGCAGCCGCAGAGGAAGCGGAAGAAGATGCAGAGGATGCAGAGGACGCGCCCTGCCCGCAGGCGGCAAGGCTGAAGGCCAGCACAAGGCTGAGCGAAAGTGCAGTTACACGGTTGAATTTCATGGTTTTACTCCTTTGTTGTTTCGGTGTTGGACTTGTCTCCCAGCCCGAATTTATACTGAATGGCGTCCGTGGGGCAGGCTTTCATACACATCCCGCAGCGGATACATTCGGCGTGGTTGGGGGTCTTGGTAATGTCTACGTCCATCTTGCAAGCCTTTGCGCAGGCGCCGCAGGAGACGCATTTGTGAGTGTCTACGCGCATCTGGAACAGCGAGACCTTGTTCAGCAGCGCATAGAACGCGCCCAGCGGGCACAGCCACTTGCAGAAGGGGCGGTAGAACACTACACTGCCCACAATGACTGCCAGCAGAATGCAGGCTTTCCATGTGAACAGCTTGCCCAGCGCGGTGCGGATGCCCGCATTGGTCAGGGAGAGGGGAATGGCACCTTCCAGCACACCCTGCGGGCAGAGATATTTGCAGAAGAACGGGTCGCCCATACCCAGCTCGTTGACCGCCAGCAATGGCAGCAGCACCACCATGACCAGCAGCACCGCATACTTTAAATAGCGCAGCGGCTTTAGCTTTTTGGTGGAAAGCTTGGGAGAGGGGATCTTGTGCAAAAGCTCCTGAAACCACCCGAACGGGCAGAGGAAACCGCAGATGAACCGTCCCAGCAGCACTCCGAAGAGGATCAGGATGCCGGTTATGTAGTAGGAAAAGCGGAATTTGGAAGAGCCCACCACCGCTTGAAACGCTCCCACCGGGCAGGCACCGGCAGCGCCCGGGCAGGAATAGCAGTTCAGCCCCGGGACACAGACGTATTTGCCACTGCCCTGATACAGTGTCCCTTTGGCAAAGTTGGGCAGGTGGATGTTGGTCAAAAGGGTCGCCCCAGCCTGTATAAAGCCCCGGAAGCGAGCAAGGGGATTTAGTTTTTTCTTATCCAATGCCTACACACTCCATACACAGCCGGATGGCTTTTGAAAATACGGTGTCTGCCTCGCCCCGCCATACGCCGAACAGCAGCATCAGCACCCCGGCGGCAAGCAAAAGCAGCTGCGCCTGTTTTTTTGTCATGAACATCATAGCCTCCTGTTGTTTGATGGCACCAGTATACACCATGCGGCATAAAATTTCTGCTAAGAAAATCTTAACACGAATCTTAACATCGTCTGCTATAATCTGTTATAATGAAAAAAACGCAATTTTTAGGGGAAGGGTGGAACACAAGATGCGTCTTTTGGTGGTAGAGGACGAGCACTCCCTGCGGGAGGACATTGCCCGGAAGCTGCGCCTGTCCGGGTACGAGGTGGACGTCTGTGCAGACGGCGAAGCCGCGCTGGAAGCACTGGCGGCAGAGCGGTACGACCTTGTACTGCTGGACCTCAACCTGCCCAAGGTGGACGGGATGCAGGTGCTGCGCAGCTTACGGCAGCACGACCTTGAGACCTGTGTGCTGATCTTATCAGCGCGCAGTGAAATTTCAGATAAGGTGGAGGGGCTGGATGCCGGGGCGAACGATTATCTTTCCAAGCCTTTCCACCTTGCAGAATTGGAAGCCCGGGTGCGCAGCCTGACCCGGCGTAAATTCATCCAGCAGGACGTCTGCCTGTGCTGCGGGCGGCTCAGCTTCAACACCCGCAGCCGCGTTGCCACGGTGGATGGTCAGATCCTTGCCCTGACGCGGAAGGAGAGCGGCGTGCTGGAATATCTGCTGCTGCATCAGGGACGCCCGGTCAGTCAGGAAGAGCTCATCGAGCACGTCTGGGACGGCAGCGTGGACAGCTTCAGCAACTCCATCCGGGTACATATCTCCGCCCTGCGCAAAAAGCTGCGGGCGGCGCTGGGCTACGACCCCATCCGCAACCGCATCGGGGAAGGCTACGAGATCGGAGGAGAGGTACAATGAAGCGTTTGTCCCTGCAATGGCGCATCACCCTGCTGACGGCGCTGCTCATCGCCTGCGCCTGCGTGTGCATGAACCTGCTTTTATACCGCACCGGCGTTACCGGCATGGATGCCCTCAACGGCTTTATGATGCAGTACCAGCCCGGCAGTGCGGATTCCTTGACTATCGAGATCCCACAGGAGGAAATGTCCAGCCTGCTGGCGCATTTTTCGCAGGAAGTCTACGATGCAAAGGTGGTTTTTGGCCGCAAGGGCTGGTGCATCACCGCCGTGGTCACCATCCTCAGCGCAGCCATCGCTTATTTTGTCAGCGGCAGCGCGCTGAAACCGTTGCAGCAGCTTGCGCAGCAGGCGCAGCGGGTCGATCAGGACAGCATCGCCACCGTCCGTCTGGATGAAGATACCGTGCAGGAATTCAGGCAGCTGAGCCGGTCGGTGAACCGGATGCTGGATGGTTTGGCGCAGTCCTTTGAATTGCAGCGGCAGTTTGCGGGTAACGCCGCCCACGAGCTGCGCACTCCGCTGGCTATTTTGCAGACGAAGCTGGAACTGTTTGCAGAGGAGCACCCAGCCATGGATGCCGAGATTGCCGGGCTGGTCAGCTCCCTGCGGGAGCAGCTGGATCGCCTGACCGCCCTCGTGCGCACTTTATTAGAGATGAGCAATCTGCAATCGGTCTCCCGTACCGACCAGATCGCCCTTGCGCCGCTGGTGGAGGAGATCTTGACCGATCTCACCCCTCTTGCCCAGAAAAACAACATCTCCTTGCAGCAGGACTGCGCGGAACTGGGCATGGTGGGCAGCGATGCGCTGATCTACCGGCTGGTGTTCAATCTGGTGGAAAACGGCATCAAGTATAACCGTCCCGGCGGTGCGGTGCGCGTCACTCTGCGGCGGGAAAAGCAGACCGCCGTGCTGCGCGTTGCGGATACCGGCCCGGGCATCCCCGCAGACTGCCGGGAGAGCATCTTCCAGCCCTTTTTCCGGGTGGATAAGTCCCGCAGCCGGGAGATGGGCGGCGTGGGGCTTGGCCTTGCCCTTGTGCGGGAGATCGCCGTGGTGCACGGCGGCAGTGTGACTGTGGAGAACAGTAGCGAAAACGGCACCACCTTTGCCGTCACCCTGCCGTTGGCACAGCCCTGTTGAAGCAAGCAGAGCATGGAAATCGTGCTTCCGAATAAAGGCTTCCCCCGGTCGGGGGAAATCTGTCCCCAAGGGGGGAAGGCTTTTGCCCAGTGACGATTTGTGCAAGCATGGGAAGGGGCTTTATTTTTGGCACACGGGGGAGTATACTGGAAGCAGCAGGCCCCGGAAAATAAGAAGGACAAAGGAGATACTGAAAATGCAGGCAACCATTCACAACGAATTCCTGACCCTGACCGTGGACACCCACGGTGCAGAGGCCGTCAGCCTGAAGAACGCCGCAGGCGAAGAGATGCTCTGGCAGGCCGACCCCGCCATCTGGAAGCGCCACGCGCCCATCCTGTTCCCATGGACGGGCAAGCTGGTGGACGGCACCTTTACCGCCAAGGGCAAAACATGGAAGGGCGGTCAGCACGGCTTTGCCCGGGATCTGGAGCACACCTTGCTGCGGGCAGAAGGGGATACCATCCAGCTGGAACTGCGGGCGGACGATGCCATCAAAGCAGAGCGCTTCCCCTATGATTTTGTGCTTACCAGCACCTTCCGTCTGGAGGGCAAGACCGTGCACCATACTTTGCAGGTAACGAACCCCGGCACGGAGGAGCTGCGCTTCGGCATCGGCTTCCACCCGGCGTTCAATGTGCCGTTCGATGAAAAGCACACCACCACCGACTACGAGTTCCGCTTTGACCAACCGGAAAGCCCGGTCATCCTCGATGCCCGCCCCAACGGCCTGCTGAGCGGCAAGAGCTATTACCAGTGGAAGAACCAGCAGACCATCCCGCTGACCGATGACCTGTTTGCCAACGACAGCTTCTGCATGGCAGGTCTGCGCACTGGCACCATCGGCATCTGCGAGAAGGACACCGGATGCAATATCACCTGCAAGGTGGAGGGCTACCCCTATTCGCTTATCTGGTCGGCTCCCGCAAAACCGGTGCGGTTTGTGTGCATTGAGCCGTGGCATAGCCTGCCCGCTGCTGCCACCGACCCGCAGGACTGGGAGCAGCGCGCCGCAGCCGCCTGCCTTGCCCCCGGCGAAAGCTGGCAGACTACCCTCAGCACCACCTTTGAACGGTGAAAAAACACGCAGAAACGAAACGGCGTGCTCTTGACAGAAACCTCAAAAGTGGGTATACTGTAAATAGAAAAGGCACTGCGACAAGCGGTCAGCCCTTTTGATGAACCGTCTTAGAAACTAAGAACCGTCACCGGCCAGGGTGGCGGTTCTTTTTTGCTGAGAGTACCACAGCAGAGAATAAGCAGTTTATCGGCAATAGGGCGGCTGTTTCCCTCTGCGATCCCTCCTGTGAAAAGGGGACAGCGGAACGCCCGCAGGCGTTCCGCTGTCCCGAACTATAAAATATTCTTTCCGCTGAAGATGGCCAGAGCGCACGCGGCGGCCATTTTAGATCGTCCTGCGCAAAGGCTCAGAAAAGCAGCTGCTTAGTAAGCAACGCCCCAGTAGACCATGGCCTTGGCGGGCTTGCCGCAGCAGGGGCACACATCGCTGAGCTGCTCCTGCTCAAAGGGCATGCAGCGGCTGGAAAGTCCGGCCTCTTCCTTCATCTTCATCTCGCAGGCCAGATCGCCGCACCACATGGTCTTGATGTAGCCGGTGTTGGCCTTTGCCAGCTCCTTCACCTCGTCCATAGTGGTGGCAGCCCAGGTGCGCTTTTCGCGGTTTTCCAGCGCACGCTGGTACAGATCCTTGCGCAGAGCTTCCAGCTGGGCGGGGATGGCGGTCTCCAGCTCGTCCAAGCTTACAAAGACCTTCTCGCGGGTGTCGCGGCGCACCAGCACGCACTGGTTCTTTTCCAGATCCTTGGGGCCGATCTCCAGACGCAGGGGCACGCCCTTCATCTCCCACTGGGCAAACTTCCAGCCGGGGGCGTTGTCGCTGTCGTCCAGCTTCACGCGGGCATACTTGCTGATCTTCTCGGCCAGCTCGGCAGCCTTTTCGGAAACGCCGGGCTTGTGGGCAGCAATGGGCACCACTACCACCTGAATGGGGGCAATGGCCGGGGGCAGGATCAGACCGTCGTCGTCACCGTGGGTCATGATGATGGCACCCACCAGACGGGTGGAAACGCCCCAGCTGGTCTGGAACGGATGATGCAGCTGGTTGTCGCGGCCGGTAAAGGTGACATCGTAAGCCTTGCTGAACTTATCGCCAAAGTAGTGGCTGGTGCCGCTCTGCAAAGCCTTGCCGTCCTTCATCATGGCTTCGATGGTGTAGGTGGCCTCGGCACCGGCAAACTTTTCCTTGTCGGTCTTGCGGCCCTTCACCACAGGGATCGCCAGATCCTGCTCGCAGGTGTCTGCGTAGCAGTTCAGCTGCTGCTGGGTCTCAGCCTCGGCTTCGGCAGCGGTCTCGTGGATGGTGTGACCCTCCTGCCACCAGAACTCGCGGCTGCGCAGGAAGGGACGGGTGGTCTTTTCCCAGCGCACCACGCTGCACCACTGGTTGTACTTCATGGGAAGCTCGCGGTAGCTGTGCAGCACGCGGGACCAGTGGTCGCAGAACATGGTCTCGCTGGTGGGACGTACTGCCAGACGCTCCTCCAGCTTGTCGGAGCCGCCCATCGTGACCCACGCCACCTCCGGCGCGAAGCCATTGACGAGCTCGCCCTCCTTCTGCAGCAGGCTCTCCGGGATCAGTACCGGCATAGCCACATTCTCATGGCCGGTAGCCTTGAACCGGGCATCCAAGTCCTTCTGGATCAGCTCCCAGATGGCCTGACCATAGGGGCGCAGGATGATAAAGCCCTTTACACTGGAGTACTCCACCAGCTCTGCCTTCACGCAGATGTCGGTGTACCACTGTGCAAAGTTTTCTTCCTGACTGGTGATCGCCTGCACGAGCTTCTTGTTGTCTTTTGCCATTTTGTTATATCCTCCCAAGGCCGTGCGCCAAACGCTTTACGTTCCGCACGAACCATAATAAAGCCCCGCCTGCCTGCACGGCCGTGTGCCGCACTGCAAAGGCGGGGCTTTTGCCTAAAAGAATCAGTTCTGCGCGTGGCTGTCCACAAAGTTTACCACATCGCCTACGGTGCGCAGGGACTCGATGGCGTCGTCCGGCACCTCGATGCCAAACTCGTCCTCCAGCGTCATTACCATGTCCACGATATCCAGACTGTCCGCCTCGAAATCGCTCATGATATCGCTTTCCAGCGTGATCTTTGCCGGGTCAACATCCAGCTGCTCAGCCAGCAATGCACGGATTTTCTCAAAAGTATCCATTCCTGTGGTCTCCTTTTTGCAGTTGTATTGCATACGCGTACAGCCCGCCGTGCCCCGGAAAAGCTTCCGGTATCCGGCACAGCCTTGCCTGCTGTACAAAGCGCTCTCTTTTTTTATATCCCATGCAGTGCGTATTGTCAAGCCCTGTTTTGCAGCAACTGAAGAAAATTGTCTGAAAGCTGCTTTTTCCCTTGACATCTCGTGCCGGTTTTTTTATCATTATAAAGTAATGAGTTTACAGGGACTGACCAGTCTCTTTTATAAGGAGCGATAAGCATGAAGCTTTCATTCACCAAAATGCAGGGCTGCGCCAACGATTACATCTATCTGGACTGCCGAACCTCCGGTGTGCCGGAGGAGATCGCAGCGCTTTCACAGCGCTTGTCCCGGCGGCACTTTTCCATCGGCGCAGACGGTATCATCTGCATCTGCGCACCGGTCACAGCCGGGGCAGACGCCATGATGCGCATCTTCAATGCGGACGGCAGCGAGGGTAAAATGTGCGGCAACGGCATCCGCTGTGTGGCCGAGTGGCTGTACACCCACGGCATGGCAAAGCCGAAGCTTGCCATCGACACCCTGAGCGGCTTAAAGACCGTTACCCGCATGGGCGAAGGGCTGTGGCAGGTAGAGATGGGCACCTACACCGCCATGGCAGCGGCGCTGCCCGCCGTGAACATGGGCGAAGGGCCGCTGGTAGACCTGCCCCTGCAGGTGGAAGAGAACCTGTGGCGGGTGACCTGCATCAGCGTGGGCAATCCCCATTGCGTGACCATTGTGCCGGATGTGGACAGCCTGAAGCTGGAGCAGATCGGCCCGGGCTTTGAGCACCACGAAAACTTCCCGGAGCGCATCAACACCGAGTTTGTGCAGGTGATGGACGCCACCCACCTGAAGATGCGCGTGTGGGAGCGTGGCAGCGGCGAGACATGGGCCTGCGGTACCGGCACCTGTGCCACCGTGGCAGCCCTGACCGAGCTGGGCATCTGCCCCGCCGGGGAGGATGTTCATGTGCAGCTGCGCGGCGGCGAGCTGACCATCCGGGTGCTGCCCGGCAAGCAGCTGCTGATGACCGGCGCTGCCGAGACTGTGTGCGAGGGCACGACTGAAGTGTAAATAAGAACCCTCTCAGTTGCCTGACGGCGACAGCTCTCCCGAAGGGCGAGCTTTTCTACATCAAAAGGAAAAGTTTCCCTTCAAAGCGAAAAAGCTCCCCCTCTCGGGGGAGCTGGCATCGAGCGAATGCGAGATGACTGAGAAGGTTCCACAATATAGAAGCGAGGGAAAGTATCATGAAGATGAACAAGCATTACAACGAGCTGAAGGCCAGCTACCTGTTCGTGGACATTGCCCATAAGGTGGCTGCATATCAGGAAGCACACCCGGAAAAGGAGATCATCCGTCTGGGCATCGGCGATGTGACCCAGCCGCTGGCAAAGTGCGTGGTGCAGGCTATGCGTGACGCCGCTGCGGAGATGGGCACCAAAGAGGGCTTCCACGGCTACGGCCCGGAGCAGGGCTACCCCTTCCTCAAGCAGGCCATTCAGGGCTACTACGCCGGCCGCGGCACCCAGATCGCCGAGGACGAGATCTTTATCTCGGACGGCGCAAAGAGCGACCTTGCAAACCTGCTGGGTCTGTTCGATGTGGACAATACCGTGCTGGTACCGGATCCCGTGTACCCCACCTATGTGGACGATAACGTCACCGATGGCCGCAAGATCATCTACAGCCGCACCGGGCAGGAAAATGGCTTCCTTGGTATGCCGGACGAGAGCGTGAAGGCGGATATCATCTATATCTGCAGCCCCAACAACCCCACCGGCGCTGCCTACACCCGCGCACAGCTGAAGGCATGGGTGGATTACGCACGCAAGAATGATGCCATCATCCTGTACGATGCCGCCTACGAGTGCTTCATCTCGGAGGGCGAGCTTGCTCGCAGCATCTTCGAGATCGAGGGTGCACGGCAGTGTGCTGTGGAGATCTGCTCCTTCTCCAAGATTGCAGGCTTTACCGGCACCCGCTGCGGCTACACCGTCGTGCCCAAGGAGCTGGAGCGCGAGGGCATGAGCATCAACAAGCTGTGGCTGCGCCGCCAGACCACCAAGTTCAACGGCGTGCCCTATGTGGTGCAGCGTGCCGCTGCCGCCGTGTTCACCGAGAGCGGCATGGCCGAGATCCAGTCTAATCTGGACTACTACCGCCGCAACGCAAAGGTCATTGCCGATGCACTGGACGAGTGCGGCGTGTGGTACTGCGGCGGCAAGAACAGCCCCTACATCTGGCTGCGCTGCCCCGGCAACATGAAGAGTTGGGAGTTCTTCGACTGGCTGCTGGAAAACTGCGGCGTGGTGGGCACCCCCGGCGTGGGCTTCGGCGAGTGCGGCGAGGGCTACTTCCGCCTGACCGCCTTCGGCGATGCGGAAAAGACCAAGCTTGCCGCCGAGCGCATCAAGACCGCTATCAAGGCACTGTAAAACCTATAAAAATTGCACCCGCTGTCCGTTTTGGGCGGCGGGTGCTATTTTTTGCGCACCCTCTTGACAAATCTGTGCCTGCTGTATATACTGTACATATACAGACGAAACACAAGCGTCAAAGGAGCAGCCGATGGAACTGTTTATCAATAACAAAAGCGGCGCGCCCATCTATGACCAGATCTACAACCAGATCAAGCAGCAGATCATCAGCGGGGCTTTACAGCCGGACGAGGCCATGCCCTCCATCCGGGGGCTGGCACGGGATCTGCGCATCAGCGTCATTACCACCAAGCGCGCCTACGATGAACTGGAAAAAGAGGGCTTTCTTTACGCAGTACCGGCAAAGGGCTTTTTTGTGGCCCCGAAAAACACCGAGCTGCTGCGGGAAGAAAACCTGAAAAAAATTGAAGCGCATCTTACCGAGGCTGTCCGCCTGTCCGCATCCTGCGGGCTGAGCAGGGAAGAGCTGCGGGAGATGCTGGAACTACTGTGGGAGGATTGAATATGAACGCACTGGAACTGCAGGGGCTTACAAAGCACTATAAGGACTTTACCCTTGGGCCGCTGGACCTGACCTTGCCCGGCGGCACCATCTGCGGCCTGATCGGCGAAAACGGAGCAGGCAAGAGTACCACTATCCGGCTGATCTTAGACATGGTGCAGCGGGACGGCGGCACCGTGACCATCCTTGGCAGGGACAGCCGCACCGCTTCTGTCCGTACCAAAGAGGAAATCGGCGTGGTGCTGGGCAGCGAGGGCATCCCCCTGTGCCTGAACGCGGTGCAGACGGGCAAAGTGATGGCGGGAATCTACCGCAACTGGGACGCTGCCGCTTATACAGAGCTGTGCCGGAAGTTCGGCCTGCCGGACAAGAAGCAATACAAGGACTACTCCACCGGCATGAAGATGAAGCTGTGCATCGCCGTGGCGCTGGCGCACCACCCGAAGCTGCTGCTGTTGGACGAAGCCACCAACGGGCTGGATCCGGTGGTGCGGGATGAAGTGGTGGATATCCTGCTGGATTTTGCCCGGGACGAAGAACGCTCCATCCTCATTTCCTCCCACATCGTCAGCGACTTGGAAAAGCTGTGTGACACCATCGCCTTCCTGCACAAGGGCAGGTTGCTGCTCTGTGAAGAAAAGGACGCCCTGCGGGAGGAATATGCCCTGTGGCATGGCACGGCGGCGCAGCTGGCGGCACTGGATGCACAGGTGTACGGTAAGCGTGTCACTCCTTACGGTGCCGAGGCACTTGTGCGCCGGGACGCAATGCCCGCCGGAGCAGAGCTTGCCCCGGTAAGCATTGAGGAATTGTTTGTACTGATGGTGAAAGGGGAGAACGTGCAATGAAAGGTCTGTTATTGAAGGATGCCTATCAGCTGTGGAGCTACACCAGATGGATCATTCTGGCGTCGGTAGCCATGATGCTGATGGGAACGTTTTTCATGAAGGAAGGGTCTAATTTCTTTATGCTGTACGGCGGGCTTTTGCTGGGCATCCTGCCCATGACCTTGCTGGCTTACGACCAGAACGGCCGGTTCAGCGCTTACAGCGCCGCCCTGCCGGTGACAAAAGGACAGATCGTGGGCGGTAAATACCTCATCGGACTGTGTGGTATGGTGCTGGCGGAACTGCTGAGCATGACAGCGCTGGCGGCAGCACAGCTGCTCTGGGGCACGGTGACGGTTCAGCTCACCGTGGCGACCCTGCTTCAGGTGGCTATGCTGACCCTGCTGGGCAACATTATTTTGCTGCCGCTGGCCTACCGCTTGGGCTACCAGAAAGCCCGGTATGCGTACTACCTGTGCATCGGTCTGCTTGCAAGCTTTATGGGATATTTCGTTTCTTCGGGGGACAGCGCTTTGGAAAGCATCCTGCCCGCGCAGGGTTCGCTGCTGGTGCTGGTCGTCGTGCTGGCGGCGGCGCTGGCGCTGTATGCTCTTTCGTGGCGGCTGTCCGTTGCATGGTACGGAAAGGCAGAGCAGTAAGATGAAGAAAAGTCAAATCGCAGGCATCCTGTTCGGCGTTGCCATGGGCGTTTTGTTCAGTGTGTCGCTGGGAACAGTGGGTTTTGCGCTGGGCGCCAGTTTTGCAAGTCTGGGCATGGTGATGTTCAAAGGGCTGGATGACCCACAGGATAAAAAGTAATATAAAAAGCAAGTGCACCACCTTTTCAAAAGCCAACGCTTTTGATGAAGATATGGTGCACTTGCTTTTTGTTTTTTATTCTGCGCTGTAAGCGCTGCCCATGATCCACGGGTTACTTGCGGAATATTTTGCGTGGTTGCGCAGGTAGGTGACCCATGCGCCGTAGCCGTTGCCGGCCGAAAGGTGTACGCCGTCCGGTGCGGCGATCATCTCTTTCAGGTTGCCCTCGCCGTCAGCCAGCGCCTCCCACAGATCCAGATAGACGCAGCCCTTGCTGGCGGCCAGCTGTGCCAGCTGCTCGTTCACGCCGCGCAGCACATCCGAGGCAAGCCCCGGCTTCTTTTCCGCTGCCGCAGGCCGTACCGGCGGGATGGACTGTACATAAATAATGCAGTCCTCGCCCAACGTCTGGCGCAGTTCGTCCAGCATCTGGCCGTAGTAGGCCAGAAAACGGTCAGATGCACCCAAGGTGGTCAGGGTGTTGGTGCCCAGCAGGATATACAGCTTTTTGGGCTGCGCCGCTGCCAGCACATCCAGCGCCACTTCCTGCCCGCGGGTGGGGCTCTTGACGGCGGCGCGGTTGACGATGGCGTCCGGTCCCACACCCGTATAGCCGCAGATGAGCGCGCCGCTCAGATTGATCTGATAGTCCGAGAAGCCCACCGTCAGACTGTCGCCCAGAAAAGCGGCGTCCGAAAAGTAGCTCAGGTCTACCTGACCGCAGGTCGGCTGCCGGATGACACTGGCATCATACGCCTTAATGGTATAGGCCCCGTCGGTCTGCCGGGCAGGGCCGAAGCTTTCCAGCTGCACCGCCTGTGCCGTGCCGCTGCTATCGGCTGCACCCTCGCTGCCGCTGCCGGAAGCCGCCTCGCCCTGCATGGGCAGCGGTGCCAGAATATTCTGTGCAATGCCGCCTGCGCCGGTCTGCGGGGTGCTTTCCTCCTCCGCAGTCCCTTTTTCCAAGATGGCGGTCACCGCATAGGCGACCAGCAGAATGGCCACAATGACCCCCGCCAGCCGCAGCTTGCCGCTGATGCCCCCGCGCGTGCGCCGCCGGGGTGCCGAATGATACTCGTGTGAAATGCCCATATTCTCTGTCCAGCTTTCTGCATTTATCCCAACAGGCAGGTACTTCTGCCCGGTAATTTTGGAGTGCGCACCCATTTTATCATATTTTTTTTGCCTGTGCAACCAATTGGGTCTTGCATACAACAGGCAAAACGGGTACAATAGGATTGCAGCTTATTTTGCACATTTTACAAAAAGCAAATACACAAGCTGCAAATATTTTTGTGTCAGTTGCGGCAGATGGCTGTTTTGCCGTCCCGGTCCGTTGGCAGTGCAGGGCCGACAGACCACTTTACCGGACGGTGCGGAAAGCCGTTTGCCCGGCAGCGGACACATTTTATATGATCTGAAGGAGGTTTCCATGGCCAAGAATATCATCATTGGTCAGAGCGGCGGCCCTACCGCCGTGATCAACTCCAGCCTTGCGGGCGTATACAAAGCTGCCCGCAGTCTGGGTGCAGACAAGGTGTACGGCATGAAGTACGGCATTGAGGGTCTGCTCAAGGAAGAGTTGCTGGAGCTCAACGTCCTGCTGGATGACCGCATGAGCATTGAACTGCTCAAGCGCACCCCGTCCAGCTATCTGGGCAGCTGCCGCTTCAAGCTGCCCGACCCGGACACCGATGCCACCCCGTTCGTCAAGCTGTTCACCCTGTTTGACAAGTACGACATCTGCGCCGTGTTCTACATCGGCGGCAACGACTCGATGGACACCATCGCAAAGTTGTCCCGCTACGGGCAGCGGGTGGACAGCAGTGTGCGGTTCATCGGTGTGCCCAAGACTATCGACAACGATCTGTGCCTCACCGACCATACCCCCGGCTACGGCTCTGCCGCAAAGTACATTGCCACCATCTTGAAGGAAGTCATCCGCGACTCCTCGGTGTATAACATCCGCAGCGTGACGGTGGCCGAGATCATGGGCCGCCACGCAGGCTGGCTGGCTGGTGCGGCCTGTCTGGCAGGCGGCGAGGACTGTGAAGGCCCCGACCTGATTCTGCTTCCGGAAGTGCCCTTTGATCAGGACAAGTTCCTTGCCCGGGTGGATGAGCTGCAGCGGGTAAAGTCCAACGTTATCATCGCAGCAAGCGAGGGCGTAAAGACCGCAGACGGCACCTACCTGTGCGATCTGGTTTCCACCGCCGGTCAGCTGGACGCCTTTGGTCACAAGGCCATCCTCAGCGGCACCAGCCGCTATCTTTCCGAGCTCATCCACGACAAGCTGCAGTGCAAGAGCCGCGCCATCGAGTTTTCCACCCTGCAGCGCTGCGCCAGCCATCTGGCCAGCCGCACGGATGTGAACGAGGCTTACGCCGTTGGCGGTGCCGCTGCCGCTGCTGCCTTTGCGGGCGAGAGCGGCCGCATGATCGCCCTCAAGCGCGTTTCCAACTACCCGTACCAGTGCATCACCGAGTCTGTGGATGTGCAGCAGGTGGCAAATCTGGAAAAGAAAGTCCCGCTGGAATGGATCACTCCGGACGGGATGCAGGTGACCGAAGCCTTTGAGGAGTACGCCCGTCCGCTGATCCTGGACGAGGTTACTCCTGTGTATGTGAACGGTACCCCCCGCCACATCCGTCTGTGATCTCCCTTTCCCTTCCGCGTCTGTTTTCGTGCAACTGCACGTTTTTATAGCCGAAACAGAAAAAACAAAAAAGGAGAAATCATCATGGGAAAAAACGCAATCGTCGGTCAGTCCGGCGGCCCCACCTCTGTCATCAATGCCAGTCTGGCGGGTGTCTTTGAAAGCTGCAAGAACCGCGGCGCAGACATCGTGTACGGTATGTGCAACGGTGTTGTCGGTCTGCTGGAGGAGCGGGTGGTGGATCTTTCCACCCTGCTGACCGATGACCTGGACATCGAGCTGCTCAAGCGCACCCCGTCCAGCTTTCTGGGCAGCTGCCGCTACAAGCTGCCCGACTGGCGGGATGACGAGTCGGTGTACAAAAAGCTGTTCGCCATTCTGGAAAAGCTGAACATCGGCTACTTCTTCTATATCGGCGGCAACGACTCCATGGACACCATCGGCAAGCTGGCTGACTACGGCCAGCGCGTTGGCAGTGACATTCGCTTTATGGGTGTGCCCAAGACCATCGACAACGACCTGATGGTCACCGACCACACCCCCGGCTACGGCTCTGCCGCCAAGTACATTGGCGTTGTGATGAAGGAGATCATCCGCGATGCCACCGTGTACGGTACCAAGTACGTTACCGTGGTGGAGATCATGGGCCGCAATGCCGGCTGGCTGACCGCTGCCGCCGCACTGGCCAAGAGTGACGATTGCGAGGGTGTGGACATGATCTGCCTGCCCGAGGTTCCTTTCAACGTGGAGCGCTTTGTGGAAAAGGTGCGTGTGATGCAGGAAAAGAAGCCCAGCATCGTCATTGCTGTTTCCGAGGGCGTAAAGCTGGAGGATGGCCGCTATGTCTGTGAGCTGGCGGATGACGTGCACGCAGTAGACGCTTTCGGTCACAAGGCGCTGACCGGTACCGCACGGTATCTGGCCAACGTGGTGGCCCGCAATCTGGACACCAAGACCCGCTGCATCGAGCTTTCCACCCTGCAGCGCTGCGCCGGTCACCTGACCAGCCGCACCGACATCACCGAGGCCTATCAGGTGGGCGGTGCCGCCGCCAAGGCAGCTTTTGAGGGCGTCACCGGTCAGATGGTGGCTCTGAAGCGCATCTCCAACAACCCCTACCAGTGCACCACCGAGCTGCATCCCATC